>OHFC01000029.1_pt1 | contig 72834 bp, 55 predicted proteins | sample 1567421 | NCBI WGS metagenome assembly OHFC01 (sample SAMEA3879600, study PRJEB24766) | human gut metagenome | biome: human-associated habitat; feature: feces | place: USA | collected 1985/1987 | reverse complement strand
AGAGATTTTTTCTCAAATAAAGTATTATCGGCAAAAAGAAGGAAAATTTTATGAAAAAACTTTCGAGGTTGCTTTTAGTTTTGACGCTCGTACTGCTTATCGGATGCACGTCCGTGCTTCTCGTCGCGTGCGATGACGGTACCGATCAGGGTCCCGCCCCGACCACGCCGTCTTTCAGGGTGTCTTTCATGAAAAACTATCCCGATTCCGGCGAAGAAGACGTGGCTTTCACCAACGTCACGGTGCGACAGGGCAGAACGGTCAGCGCGTACGAAATTACCGAGGACGACCGTCCCGCGGGATACGATTTCGTCGGCTGGTTTGTCGAAAAAGACGGTGACGAAAAATTCGATTTCGCAACGAAAATCACCCAAAACGTCAAAATTTACGCCCACTGGACGGAAAACGGAAAATCCACGGAAGCCGACCTTAAAGGCGGCGTTTTCACGCAGGAAAAAGTGAAAATCAAAACCAAAGAAGGCGAAAAGGAAGTCGATAACGGCGTTTGGAGATACGTCACGGGCGCAAATAACGAAATCGCGCACGAAGAGTCGCGTTTCGACTTCGACACCGACGTTTTAAGAAAATTAAAAGCGGCAAGCCCGAAAACCACGTATTCGGTATGGAAGGACGAAGAATGCAGCCTGACCATAAATAACGACGCAACAAACCTTGTCGTAAACCTTAAAAACGGCGACAACGTTTACTATATCAAAGCAGTTGCGGAAGACAGCAAAGTCACCGCTGTTTACAAAATCAACGTATATCTTGAACCGAAATACGACGTGAGCGTCATAAGGATTCAGGGTAATTACGAGTCCGGGGTAACGATTTCCGACGTCGCAAAGGGACAAAAGGCCACCGCGCCGAGCATCGCCACGTACGTCGGACACACCTTCGACGGCTGGTATTATTACTCGGAAGAAAAAAGAAACGATAAAGGACAAATTGTCGACGCGGACGAAGACAGCGGCAATATCCTTGTGAAAGTCGGCGATAAGTACTACCTTGCGGACGAAAACGGCAACAGAAGGTTCGCATACGTCGACGCAAACGGCAGGAAAGTCGTATTGTATAAAGGGAAATATTATCTGACCGATAAATCGGGCGCGCGCCTTGCCGATGAAGCGACCGAAATCTACAACCGCCTTGACGAAAACGGATTGCCCGTTTACGACGAAGGCAAACCAATCAAAGTAGGCTCGAAAACCGAATATAAATGGGACTTCAACGTAAACGTCATTGACCGCGAAGACATCACCGTGTTCGGTAAATGGACAACCAATACATATTCGATCACGCTCAAAATCTCGGATGAGGACAGGGCAAAGGGCGCGAAATTCGCAAATGCGACAGACAAAACCGAACTTTTCATCGGCAGCGTAAACTACGGCTCGACCGCAGATGCGATTGCAACGCACGTAAACAACAAAATCGGCGTATCGACATCGACAGGCAGCATCAAAGAACTGATTACAAAAGATTTTGCAACGTTCGCCGGCTGGTATTATACCGACGACCTGGGCAACGAAATCAAAGTCGTTGACGAAAACGGCTACGGCGTTCACGCGTTCGACTTTGCAAAAGATATCGTTCTTGTCGCAAAATTCAACGCAGTCACTTACAAACTCGTCGTGAACGCAAACGACGACTCAATGATGCAGGAAGTTACGGGCAGCAACGACGCGTGGCCTTACGACCAGAAAGCGACGTTCACCGCAAACCCGAAAGACGGCTATACGCTTGTCCGCTGGCTTCTGAACGGCGAAGAATACGCCCCGTTCGGCGCGAACAAGAGCGTTGAATACAATATCGACGAAAAGCACGCCATCAATAAGACGATTACCTTCACGGCAGTATTTGCCCCGAAAGACATCAACGTAACCCTTGTGAGCGACGTTGACGATTACAGCGGGACGTTCAGCGTAAAATTTAATTCCAAAGTCGAAATTGGACAAAACTCGATCCCCGACGTTCCGAAACTGTCAAACGACGGGACGAAACGTTTCATCGGCTGGTATTATCTTGACTCGGAAGGCACAAAAACTTACGTCGTGAAATACAACGTCAACAAAAACGAAATTCTTGTCGGCAAATGGGCGTTCACGGAAGACGTAACTCTCACCGCAGAATGGCAGCCGTACGAGTTCCATATCGCGATTTACAAGGCGAAATCAAAGATCGCAATGCCCGACGCGGATATGGGCACAGTCAATATCGGCACGGGTTGGGACGCTTGGACGAAACTTACCGGAAGCACCGAAGAATACGACCTTGAAGGCTATACGAAGCCGTTTGACAACAACGACGAATTCAGCGTTACGGCAAGCGTTTCGGACAACAATTATTACGTCTTCAAATGCTGGAAACGCCTGACTGCGGACGGACAACTCGTGGACGTTGCGGAAGGCGAAGTTGAGAATAATCAACTTAAAGTAAAAGTGCAGGAACAAGACGTCGCGTACGTTGCGATTCTGGACTATAAACCCGTAACTGTTACGTTTGAACGCGGCGACGCACCCGAAACGGTTGTCGTTCCCGAAAACGTGAACGTTGACTTCAACAAACCGCTGGCACTCAAAGTGCCCGAAGGCGCGCCCACCGAAAAAACCTTTGCGGGTTGGTGGTATAAAGAAGTTCAGTACACCGGCGCGGACGGCACAAGCGTCGATTACAAAACGATTACCGATCCCGAATTCATTAAAAACGGTATCAAACTTACCGCAAAATGGGTTCCCATCGAATACTTCGTCATCGAAAACGGCGTCATCGTCGGCATCGATGAAAACAAGGCGAAGAAGGGCGATTCCTATAAAACCGAATTCACGATAAACTTCGACGACGCAGTCCACGCAATAAAAGACGGCGCGTTCAAAAACAATAAGTTTATCAGAAAGATTACGATAAAAGGCAACATTCAGACCATCGGCGAAGAAGCATTTGCAAACAGCAATATCGAAGAAGTCGTGTTCGAAGGCAACTTCAAAGGGCTTGACATCGGCGCGGGCGCGTTCCGTAATTGCGTCAGGATCACGGCGATCACTCTTCCCGACAACGTGGAACAAATCGGTAATAACGTGTTTGAAGGCTGCTATAACCTTACAAATCTTGCGTATTCGGCAGAAATCCCGCTCGGCAGACTGTTCACGACCGTAAACCCGCAAAACGACAACTGGTATAAGGCGGAACAGGGCGGCGTTACCTATTATCTGCCCAAGAAACTGAAAGAAATCGTCGTTACCAACACCGCTACGGCGATTGCGGATTACGCATTCCAGAACGCATCGCGACTCACGAAAGTTACGCTTGCAACCCAAAAAGGCGATAAACCTTACACGACGAAAATCGGTAACTATGCTTTTGCAATCACCGACAGCATCGAAGTAAATCTCGGCAGCATCGAAGTAAATCTCGGCAGCGTCGAAATTATCGGAAACGCTGCGTTCATAAACAGCGGCATCGCGACGGTTGAGTTTACCGCGCTCAAAGAACTTGGCGTAGACGCATTCAACGGTACGAAGAACGTTACGGTCGTAGATTTCAGCAAGGCACCCATCGACAACGTTTCGGCAAGAGCGTTTGCGAAATCGTCGATTGCAAGAGTCAACCTTGGCGGTATTAAGACAATTGCGATGAGCGCGTTTGCAGACAGTCAACTTTCGATTGTTTCTGACGGCGAGAGCGTCGAATCGATCAAGAAGATGGCGTTCTATAAGACCAAAATAACATCGGTTGGTATTTTCCAGAACGTCGTCGATATCGAAGAAAAAGCGTTCCACGAAACGGACTTCTTCAACACTACAAGCGGACTCGTTGTCATCGGCAAAGTTTTGTATTCCGCCAAGAGCGAAGGAGGCACTATCACACCTAATACGAACGTCGTTTCGATTGCGCCGTATGCGTTTGAAAATTCGCAATATGCAGCGCTCGACCTCGGGGGCTTCTCCAACCTTAAATATGTCGGAAGTTTCGCCTTTGCATACAATAAGAGCATTGTGGAAGTAACGCTTCCCGCGTCGCTTTCCGAAATCAAGGACAGCGCGTTCAAAGGTTCGTCAATCAAGAAAATCAACCTGTCGGGATGCAGCAATATTTCAAGAATCTGGCAATATGCGTTTGCGAACTGCAAAAACCTTGAAACGATCATGTTTGCAACCTTTACGTCAACCGACGATATGGCTGTGAAACTTGCGATAAACGACTACGCTTTCAGCGGCTGCACGGCGCTTGTAACGCTCAATCTGCCTGAAAACCTCGGCACGCTCGACTCGTACGCATTCAAGGGCTGCACGAAGCTTACAACGGTAAACTTCGTCGCAAATGCGAAATTCATTAAGCCCGAAACGACGGAAGGCGGCACCGATCCTGCGCCCGCGGCATACGACCCGGCAGGTCTTGTTACGACAATCGGCGACGGCGCGTTTATGGATTGCACGTCCTTGACGACGATAACTCTGCCGTACTTCATCGCACGTATCGGCAACTCCGCATTTGAAAACTGCACGGCGCTTGCTACTTTCACGACGATGGACGGCGCAGACTCAAAGACCGCCGCGCTTCGTACAATCGGCGACAGAGCGTTCTTCGGCAACACAAGCCTTAATAACGTCGACGTGAACACCACTAAGGGCGTCAACACCATCGGCGTATCGGCGTTTGAAAACTGCGGACAACTTGCAACGATAAACCTTAGCGGAGTGACCAGGTTTGTAGAAGGCGTGTTCAGAAACGCAAAAGCGTTGAAGAGCGTCACTATGAGCGCAAACGCAAGCATTTACGTCGGTCAAGAAGCGTTCAGAAACTGCGTGACCTTGTCGGATATCACCGCAAGAATCGCGGCGGTTGAAGACGGCGCGTTCAGAAACTGCATAAGTTTAAGGGCGATTACGTTTGTATCAAGCGGCATCGAATACATCGGCAGCAACGCGTTCAACGGTTGCGTGCTTATCCAGAAAGTTTCGATCCCGTCATCGGTCGTCGCAATCGGCGACTCGGCATTCGACGGCTGCCGCGGCATTACGTCGCTCACGTTTGAATCCGACGAAACGCTGCAAACGATCGGCTACTCGGCATTCGGCGGCTGCTCGCTTCTGACAAGGGTTATCCTTCCTTCGTCGCTTGTCGAACTTAACGCGTCGGCATTCTATGGCTGCTCGGGTCTTGAATACGTCGAATTCGGCGAAAATGTTCAGACTGTCGGCGAGGACGCTTTCGCTCTTTGCGCGACCGGTCTCGAAGTAAGATTTACCGGCAAGACCGTTCCCGTCTTCACGGGCGACATCTTCACTGCAACCGAAGGAGCGAAGATCAGCGTAAGACAGGGCTACAAAGCCACTTTCGAGGCGGCGCTCGGCACCAAGTACACGATCGTCGAATACACCGCTTAATCGATATTAAGCATACTTCCTCACGGCGAAAGCCGTGGGGAATTTTTTTGAATTATGAAAATTTACGACCTTATTATCGTTGGCGGCGGAATCGGCGGAATGACCGCTGCCGCCCGCGTTAAAAACAAAAGCGTTCTGATTCTGGACGCAAACGACAGAATCGGCAAAAAACTGCTGTCGACGGGCGCGGGGAAGTGCAATTTCCTGAACGAAAACTTCGACGTCGGGAAATATAACGACGAGAGTTTCGTTTCGGCAACGTTTGAAAAGTACGGTTTTTTTGAAATCAAAAAGTTTTTTGAAAGTCTGGGACTGCTTATGCGGTTTGACGAAGAAGGCAGGGGTTATCCGCTGTCGGAGTCGGCAAACACCGTGCTTGACGCATATCGCCGCGCGCTTCAAAAAAACGGGGTGGAAGTCAAAACGTCTGCACTCGTCACGAAAATATCGAAACAAAACGACGTGTTAAAGGTTTCCGGTGGCGTCGATTATTACGGGAAAAACGTGTTTTTCGCGACGGGCAGCAACGCAGGATTCGGATACGATTCCACGGGCGTTCTTTCGGACTTTGCAAACGTCAGAAAGTTCACGCCGTCGCTTGCGCCGCTTTCAACCGACACGACGTACATCAAAGGGCTGAACGGCGTCAGGGTAAAAGCAAAGGTCGGCTTAATCGTTAATAGCAAGGTCGTACACGAAGAATACGGCGAGGTGCTGTTCAAGTCGTTCGGACTGTCAGGCATTGCGACGTTCAATAATTCGGCGTACTATGCGCGTCTCGGCGCGCCGAAAAACGCATATCTTTCGTTAAACTTTCTGAATGAAAACAAAAACGAAACTTTTTTGATACTGAAAAGGTTGAAAGAATTTTCAAATGACGTCGGGGAACTGCTTTCGGGCGCGTTCCATAAGATGATCGCGCAACAGATTCTGAATATGGCGGGCATACAGGGAAGTGCGGAAGCGACCGACGAAAATCTTAATAAACTTGCCGACGTCGTTTCCGATTTCAGAATCAAAATCACGGGCGTTTCCGATAAGTCGCTTGCACAGGTTATGAGCGGCGGTATCGACGCGTCGTGCGTAAATAAAAACACCCTTGAAATCAAGGGCGTTAATAATCTTTTTGTCGGCGGAGAGATTCTCAATATCGACGGGCTTTCGGGCGGCTACAACATAATGTGGGCGGTTGCGTCCGCAATTAAAGTTTCCGACGAAATATCAGAAAAGCCTTAAATCGTTGCCGTCAATGTTGGAAATAATCGTTTTGTTCACGTTGAAAAGTCGTGAGAAAACGCGCTCGTTGTAAGAGTTTTTGAGTTGTTCTTCGTTGAGATTTGTTGTCACAAACACGGGTTTATCGGCTTTTTCGCGCTCGTCAAGTATCTTTAAGAGATATTCATCGGTAACGTTTTTGATTTTTTGCTCGCTTCCCAAATCGTCTATGATAAGCAGGTCGCAGTCGATGACGTCGGCAAGGTATACGTCGCGCTCCGACACGAACGACGTGTGGTACGACAGCATAAGGGAATTCAGTTTGATTGCCGAAACGTACAAAACGCTGAATCCGTTTTTCATAAACTCGTTTGCGACGGCGTACATAAGATAACTTTTGCCGACGCCCGTGCCGCCCATTATGAGGGCGTTTTTATATTTCACGGAAGGATATTTGTCGCAATATTTTTTGAAGAGTTTATAGTTGGACTCCAACTTTTTTCTTTGTTTCGCGTCCTTGATTTTTGAAAAATCGACGTCGGAAAACGTGACGTTTCGGATTTGCCCGATGCCGAGAAAATCGCATAAAGTTTCGTAATAACGCTTTTTGAAACAATCGCAGAATTTGCCCGAAAGCACGCCCGTGTCGTTGCACGTTTCGCAGTCGAATTTCGGCAAAAAGTCGCTTTCGCGCATGCCCATACGTTTAAGGGTTGCGGCGCGTTCCTTTTCAAGAAGTTTTATTTTTTGAAGTTCGTCCGACGCGTCCTGTTTTTTCGCCTGTTTTAATACGACGTCGAAGTTTAAGGAAGAAATATCCTTTGTTATGCGTCTGAAATCGTCGTTTTCCATTGCGCGGGCAAGGTTATTGTCGGCGACTTCGACCGCGCGGTCGTGTTTCAATTTGTATTCGTCCTTAACGGCAAGGACGATTTTTCCGCTTTTCATCATATGTCGTATTCCTCGATGTCGGGAACGTTTTTGAAGATGCTGTCAAGTTGTTCCTTGGTGTATTCGCGTTCCGTGAAGTTTTTCGCCGACGACTTCGGATTTTCGACGGCGATTGCCGATTTTTTGGCTTGTTCCAGCGTGGTTATGTGCGCGTCGTGCCACTTTGCAAGTTGCTTATTGATAAATTGCAGGGGGAAGCGACTGTTTGCGGAAAGTTCCGCGGCGTACAGAATAAGGTCGTCGGGCATGCCCCATTCGGTGCACCAGACGCGGTAATATTCGCGGTCGTTTTGAGAAACGAACCTGTTTGTCCCGGCAAGCGACAGAACTTTTTTGATGAACTCGTCGTTCTGGATTTGTCTGTCGATGTAATCGCGTATGGATTCGGACGTGATGCAGCCTTCCTTATAAAAGCGCATAACTACGGCGTTCATACCATTTAATGTTTTGATGTTTGATGTAAAGCAATATTTTGCAATATCGAGAATTGCCTCATCATCAAAACCCTTTGAACACCAAGGAATGGTATATGTTTCGACGATATAATCATATGAACTATAACTGTTACACAGTCGTCTTACTATTTCTTTGGTAATGTCGAAGTAATGTTCGCGCTCCTTGACGTACTCGCTCATTTCGGACTCGGTAAACTTATTCAGACGGTAATATTCGTCAAGGACGGCGTCCAGTTTTTTGAAGCCGCCTTTGTTTTTGCATTGTTTTGCCGCAAAAAGTATCGCGGGCATATCGAAGCCCCAGTTTTTCGTCCATTTGACAAGCATTTGTTTTTCTTCGATATCGGTTGAACCGCGGCGACCGAGAGCGCGCATAAGAGAGCGCATATCTTCGTCAAGAGAGTTGAACTCGTTGAGTTTCGCCTCCACGTCCTCGACAGTCCTTACGCCTTCGCGCGCCCAGTTTCTTGCAACGGCGTTGATGTAAGGATAGCGCACGGTCGTGCCCTTGTAGTTGATGCAATACTGGATAATCATAAGCATTGCGTCGGGCTGAATTTTCGTGCTGTCCATCACGTCGTAGTACTGCAAATACTCGTTGGGCATAATCTGACGGGTGTTGAAAAGTCGTTGCGCCTCCACGTTGAAGTCGGCGAATTTCCCCGAAGCGTACTTTTTCGGGGGCTGTTTTGCGCCTTTTATCGACAAATATCTGACTTCCAGCGGGTTCACGGAAATGATTTCCAAAAGCCCCTGATCCTGCCAATACTTGAAAATTTCAAGGATTTTATCTTCGTCCATATCAAGGACTTTCGCGAAACTTTCAACCGAGTTGTCGCGTCCCGACGGATTTGTGCAAAGATATAACCCATAAAGGTATACCTTTATGTACCCTTCTTCGGCATAGGGCAGATATTCATTCATAAAAAGATTATCGACGAGCGTGAACGACTCCATCAGATAATCGCTTGAAAACTTGCAAAACGACATTTTTATAACCCTTTCAAAAAAAATCGACCTTGTAATTTTCGTTACAAAGGCGTATAATAAACGGTAAGTGAAAGTATAGCACGAATCGCGCGTGAACGGTAAGCAAAAATACGCGCTTTTTGAAAATTCACAATATATTGTGATAACAAAAAAAACCGACACAAATGTGTCAGTTCTCTTTCGTTTCGTCGGCAGTGGTTTCGTCCAAAAAAGCCTTCCTCGTCACAAGCGACGGCACTTTCTTTTTGATAAGCAAAACCAGCGGCACGCCGATGAAGAATATCACGACCGCTTCGGACAGAGTAATCGAAATAAGATTTACCCAGTACGCCGCGTCCGTGCCCAGAAGATACCACATAAGCGGCAGCACAAGAGCATTGAGAAGCACCGGCGGCAACCCGGCAAGCCAGGCGTTTTTAATCTTTGACGTCAGTATGCCGGCAATAAGCGTCGCGAGCGAGCCGAAAATCACGTCGTACACGGGAAAGGTCGAAAACGCGTTTGCGGCGGCGCAACCTATCGTTATCCCCAGAATGCTTTCGGGCATAATATAAGGAAGCATGACAAGCGCTTCGCTCAGCCTGAACTGGACGGGACCGAACGATATGGGTTGCAGTAACAAGGTCAGCGCGAAATACATTGCCGCGACCACGGCGGAATAAGCGATTTTTTTAACGGGAATCCTTTTCACAAAGCATCTCGGTTTTTTTATTGATGTGTTTTCCGAAAACCATCAAACGCACTATAACACAAAAAACTTAATTTGACAACACTTTTAAGGAGATATTTATGGCAGAATTCAAAAATGCGGAAGAAATGCTGAAAAACTATACAACGCACGGCTGTTTCGTCGTCGCGGGCGAAAGACCGAACGTTATGACCGCAAGCTGGGGCTTATTCGGAGAAATGTGGGGCAAAAAAGTTGCGGTTGTCCCCGTGCGCGACAGCAGATTCACAAAAGGTATTATCGACGAGAAACGGGAATTCACGTTATGCGTACCTTTTGGCGATAAGTACAAAAAGGAACTTTTGTATTGCGGCACGAAGTCGGGAAGGGATTGCGATAAGGTGAAAGACCTTTCTCTTAAAATCACGCCCGCAAAAAAAGTGAACACCTACGTTATCGACGGGTGCGGGGCGTATTACGAATGCAAGGTTTTGCAGGTCATGGACTTTTCGGGACAGGAAATTTTGCCTTTCGTGAAAAAAGCATACGGCGAAAAGCCCGATTACCACAATTTTTACTTTGCGGAAATCGTCGAAGAATACTAAGCGTAAAAAAAGGGGACTGCGAACAGTCCCTTTCGTTTTTAAGTAATCAGTCTTCCTTTACGTTCTCCACGACGAGCTTGTCGAAATCGACGGGCTCCACAAAGTCGCGGGGCAGAAATTTCACGCTGTTGTAATTTGCGAAATGGTGAAAGTGTTGCGACAATACGACGGGCGTCGAAAGGTCGAAAGCGTCAACCGCTTCTTTCAGCATTTCATCGAAAACGTCGCGCGAAACGCCTTTTTTCGACAAAACTATCGAGTTTGTGATTTTGTCGCCGACGTAAGTTTTTATCCAGAGTTTCATATTAAAATCCGCAGTAGGTCATAAAGCGGTCGAACGCCTGCTCGCCTTTTTCGTCGTGCTTGAACACCGCCGTGCAATCGAGAATACGGACGCAGGCGTCGTTGATGTAATCGGTGACGCGGGTTGCCGCTTCTTCTTCTGTAAGACTTGTGCCGAAGTCGTTTGCAAGTTGCGCGATCATACCGATATGCTTGCTCAAAGGATTGCTTTCGTCTGACAACGCCTTGAAGTCAAGCGGGGTTTTGCCGGTTAATATATCGCGGATACCGTGCGCTTCGGACGCAAGACGGCCGGGAAGAATGAAAAGTCCCAACGCCTCGATAATTCCGATGCCTTCTTTTTTGATGTTGTGCAGGTCTTCCGTGGGGTGGAAAATACCGAACGGGTGAGCCTTGTCTGTGCGGTTATTTCGCAAAATCATATCGATTACATAATGATTTTCGTCGCTAAACCTTGCAATCGGCGTAACGGTGTTGTGCGGCTCGTTTCTTGTCTTTGCGGAAATATCGACGTTTTTGTCGCTGTATTCGCGCCAGCATTTGAGGATATGCGCGGCAAGTTCTTTCACTTCTTTCCTGTCCTTTCCTTCAAGGCGGATCACGCTGTTGTACCAGTCGACAATCGACACTTTGACGTTTTCAAAGGAACTGTGGGTGAAAAACTTTTTGGACGGCGCGCTCATTTCGGGCAATACCTTACTGCCGCCCTGATAATGGTCGTGCGACAAAATGCTGCCGCCGACGATGGGTAAATCCGCGTTGCTGCCGATGAAGTAATCGGGGAAGAGTTCCACAAAGTCGAACATTCTTTCAAAGGTATCGGCGTCGATGTGCATCGGGCGATGCTCGTCCGAAAGCGCGATGCAGTGGTTTTCAAAATATACGTAGGGCGAAAACTGGAAATGCCATACCTCGTTGTTGAGGATAATCGGAATCGTACGAAGAGTCTGACGGGCAGGGCGTGCGGCGTTTCCCGAAAACCCGACGCATTCCTTGCAGAGCATACATTTGGGGTATGCGGTCTGCGGCGCGTTTTTCGCGGCGAGAATGGCTTTCGGGTCTTTTTCCGGCTTGCTGAGATTTATGGTAATCATAATATCGCCGCGCGGATTTGCGACTTTCCAACCGATGTTTTTGTCGATGTCGACTTTCCTTATATAATTGCTGTTGACGGACAGGTTGTAAAGATATTTCGTCGCGAGCGCGGGATCGCTTGCGGCAAGTTGTTCAAACGTGGTGATAACCTGAAACGGCATCGGCATAAGAAGCCCCATGACGCGGGTTTCGAAGTTGATTTTTTCCCATTCTTCGGCAAGGTGGTTTTCCGCTGCGTATTCGTTGACGTCGTCCAGAATTTCCTGCAAAGGACGGCAGTTATCGACGGGCGCGTCCGCGGGTGCGTCCACTTTCAGAAGGTCCAGAAGGTTATTCCTTCTCAGAATATAATCTTCCTCGTACATATCGAGGTTTTTGCCTGCGTAAAAAAGCAACTCTTCAATAACAACTTTAATATCGTTTGTCATCGTCAAAACTCCTTATAATAATTGCAATTATTATACGATTGTGTTATAATCGCCTTATCGTTATTCCCGATAAAGCAAATTTATTTTAATGTAATTCGGGGAAATATGCAACGGATTTACGGGTAATATGCAAAAAATCACGTCAATCGACGAAATTACTTGTTCGTCGGAGTTTGAAAAAACAGTAACCCATCTTTACGGCTCGGCGGAAGGTCAGACCGAAAGATACAAAAATCTTTACCTTGCCCACGTTGAAAATTTCAACCTTTCGGAAGGGGAATTCTTTTCAAGCCCCGGCAGGATCGAAGTTATCGGCAACCACACCGATCATAACCACGGGAAAGTGCTTACGGCGGCAATCTCCGTCGACACGCTTGCGTTCGTGACGAAAACCGACGACAATATCGTCAGAATCAATTCCGAAGGATACGCCCCGTTTGAGCAAAACCTTGACGACCTTTCTTTCGTCGAAAGCGAGGCGGGCGACAGCAAAGCCCTTGTGAAAGGCATTGCGAAATACTTTGTCGATAACGGTTGCAACGTCGGCGGATTCACGGCAAGCGTTACTTCGTGCGTTCCTGCGGCGGCGGGCGTTTCTTCGTCTGCCTCGTTTGAACTGTTGATTGCCGAAATCTTCAACGTGCTTTACAACGACGGCGCGGTGACGAAAATGAAAAAGGCGCAGGCGTCGCAATATGCGGAAAACGTTTATTTCTTAAAGCCGTGCGGGCTTATGGATCAGTCGGCGATATCTTTGGGCGGCGTTTCGATGATCGATTTCGAAAACGTTGAAAATCCCTTTGTGCTCGGCGTGCAGTATCCGTTCACCGACACCGACATCGTCATCACGAATACGGGCGGCAATCACGCCGACCTTACTTCCGACTACGCGGCAATCCGCGCGGAAATGGAAGAAGTTTCCGAAAAGTTTTCGGAAAAGTATTTAAGGCTTGTCGATTATCAGAAGTTTCTGGACGCAATCCCCGCGCTGCAAAACGAAGTTTCGGGCAGGGCGATTATGCGCGCGATACACTTCTTTGACGAAAATCTGCGCGTCGACAAGGCGGTTTCCGCAATCAATATGAAAAACGCCGACGCATTTTACAAAATCGTGGGCGAAAGCGGCGACAGCAGTTTCAAACTTCTGCAAAACTGCTACGTTCCTGCGGATACGGTTCAGCGCATACCTTTGGGTATCGTACTTTCGCAACACGTCACGGGCGTGAAAGCGGTGCGCGTGCACGGCGGCGGCTTTGCCGGGACGATTATCGCTTTTGTCGAAAAGGCGGAAACGCACGAGTACGTCAGCCGTATGAGCGAAGTTTTCGGTGCGGAGCACGTTTATAAACTTTCAATAAGACAGGAGGGCGCTTGTCGCGTCGAATTTTGATGTTATACGACGTTCTTATGAATATAAATCCCGTGGCGTTCCGCATCGGGAATCTTGAAGTAAGGTGGTATGGGCTTATCATCACGTGCGCGATGGTGCTGGGGCTTATCCTTCTTATTTTCATGGCAAAAAAGAAAGGCATTTCTTCCGACGACACGCTGGAACTTTTCCTGTGGGTAATTCCGCTGGGCATAGTTTTCGCGCGTGTGATTTACGTTTTTGCAAACAATAAGGAATACGGATATTTCCCCATCGAGTCGTGGGACGACTTCGTAAACTGCATCGCGATCTGGGACGGCGGTATCACCATTTACGGCGGTATGGTCGGCGGTGTTTTGGGCGCGCTTATCTTCTGCAAAAGGAAAAAAATCAAACTCGGCACGATACTCGATATGCTTGTGCCGATAGTTCTCTTGTGTCAGGCAATCGGAAGATGGGGCAATTTCTGCAATCAGGAAGCCTACGGACAACTTGTCACCAACGAGAAACTTTTCGGGCTGCCGTTTTCGGTTTATATCGACGCGGCGCACGCCGTGAACGGGGCGGGTTGGTATCAGGCGACTTTTTTTTACGAATCGGTCTATAATTTCATCGGCGCGATTTTGACGTATTGTCTGTGGCGCAAAAACAAAGTGAACGGCGCGCTCGTTTTCTTTTACGGCGTATGGTACTGCGTGATTCGTCTTATCCTTGACTTTTTGCGCGTGGACGGACTTTTGTCGACGAAAATCGCCTGCGTCATCGTTATACCCACGTTCACCGCTTTGGGTATTTGGTATTATTTACACGGACTTAAAAAACTCGACCACGATAAGGCCGCGCTGGAAGTCGAGGAAATGCTCGCTTCCGACGATTAAAGGAGAAATATGAGAAACTTAACCTTGCTTACCGACTTTTACGAACTCACGATGATGAACGGTTATCTGAAAGAGGGCATCGCCGACAACGAGGCGTGCTTCGACGTTTTTTATCGTGGCGGAAACAAGCTCGAATACGCAATGTGCGCGGGGCTGGAACAAGTCGTGGACTATGTCAACAATCTGCACTTCGACAAGGAAGATTTGGATTACCTCGACGGGCTGAACGTTTTCGGGAAAGAATTTATCGAAAGGCTGAAAAACTTCAAATTCACGGGCGATATTTACGCCGTGCCCGAAGGTACGATTATTTTCCCGTATGAGCCGATATTGACAATCAAAGCGCCCCTTTTCGAAGCGCAACTTCTGGAAACCGCGATACTTTGCGTGCTTAATCATCAGACGCTCATCGCGACGAAAGCGGCAAGGCTTTGCCAGAATACCGACGCGAAAATTATGGAGTTCGGTTTAAGGCGCGCGCAAGGTCCCGACGCAGGCATTTACGGCGCAAGGGCAGCGTATATCGGCGGTTGCAGAAGCACCTCGAACGTGCTTGCCGGACAAATGTTCGGTATCCCCGTGAAAGGCACGCACGCCCACAGCTGGGTTATGTCTTTCCCCGACGAGCTGACGGCGTTTCGCGCGTATGCGGAACTTTATCCCGAAGGGTGCATGCTGCTTGTCGACACTTACGACACCTTAAAAAGCGGCGTACCCAACGCAATCAAAGTCTTTGACGAGCTCAAACAAAAAGGATATAAACCTCTCGGGATCAGGCTCGACAGCGGCGACCTTGCGTATCTTTCCAAAGAAGCGCGCAAAATGCTGGACGACGCGGGACATTCCGACTGCATCATCTGCGTTTCAAACGACATCGACGAGCAGGTTTTGCTGAGTCTGAAAGCGCAGGACGCGAAAATCGACCTTTTCGGCATAGGCACCCGCCTTATCACAAGTTACGACGCGCCTTCGCTCGGCGGCGTTTACAAACTTTGTGCAATCGAAGAAAACGGAAAACTCGTGCCGAAAATCAAACTGTCCGACACCCAGGCGAAAATCACCAACCCGGGACTTAAAAAGATTTTCAGGATTTACGACGAAAACGGCTTTGCAAAAGCCGACCTTATCGCGCTCAAAAAGGACAAAATCGACACGGATAAACCTTTGACGATTTTCCACCCGCAATACCCGTGGAAGAAAACCACGTTTGAAAAATACAGCGTGAGAGAACTGATGGTTACGGTGTTCAAGGGCGGAAAACAAGTGTATAAACTGCCGTCGCTTGAAGAAATCGCGAAATATGCCGACAACGAAATCGCGCATTTTTACCCCGAGTATTTAAGGACGGTGAACACGCAGGAATACAAGGTCGACCTTTCCGACAACCTTTACAATCTCAAAATCAAAATGCTCACGAAAAACAGCAAAAACAGATAATTATCGTCGTTTTTCGACAAAAAACTCAAAACTTCAAAAGACCTCCGTCGGTTACAATATAGCCACGGAGGTTTTTTTGTGGGTAAAAAAAATTTAACGTTCAAAACGGAACTTAACGGTTACAAAAAATGCGAGGTCGACGAAAGACTTCAAAAAGACGCAAGGCGCATCGAGGTGCTGGAAGCGCAGGTCGCGCTCGTCGACGGGTTGAAAGATGAAAATCAAAGACTTGCGTCGGAAGTCGAAAAGTACAAAAAATGCGAGGACGAGGTCAAGAACGTGCTTGCCGTCGCGACGAAAAAAGCGTTTGACATCAAAACGGATATGAAACTTCAATACGCGCTGGAAACGGAAAGACTGAAAATTTTCAAGGCGAAATGGACAAGCGCGTACGACGAATTGAAAAGGAAATACGGCTTCGATACCGACGCAGCAATCGTCGAAAGCACGGTTACCGACGTGTCCTTGAAAATCGAGGCTATTCTCAACAAAGATTTCGGGATACGGCTGACCGACGACGCCACCGACGCCGAAAAACAACTTATGGAAGAAGCGGACAGGCTTTCAATCAGTCAGGACGAAATAAATAAACTTGTCGAAAAATTGAAAGGGGAGCTTAAAAACGTGTCGTAGCCGCTTGAAAACGCGCACTTATTATTGTATAATATAAGTATGGAAGACTTATATTTATATACTACAATTGCAATTATCCCGCTTGTCGTGCTGACGCTGATCGCAGGATTCGTCGTTCAGTTCAGGTTTGCAAAGTACTCAAAGGAAAACAACCTTACGGGGCTTACGGGCGCGCAGGCCGCACGAAAAATTCTGGACGAACACGGGCTTTTCGACGTCGCAATCGTGAGAATCGAAGGAAATCTCACCGACAACTTCAACCCGAAAACCAACGTCGTTTCGTTGTCGCCGAAAGTGCACGACGGCAATACTATCGCCGCGGTTGCGGTTGCCGCGCACGAGGTCGGACACGCGATACAGCACGCGGAAGGCTATGCGCCGATGAAACTTCGCGGCGCGCTTGTTCCCGCTTGCGTCGTTACCTCGAAAGCGGCTGTGCCTCTTCTTCTCATCGGCATACTGCTGGAAATCTTTCTGAGTCAAAATCCCGCGTCGAGCATGCTGTTTTTCCTGGGAATCGCGTGCTACGCATTGTACGCGCTGTTCACGCTCATCACTCTTCCCGTTGAGTTTAACGCGTCGAGAAGGGCTGGCGAAAACCTTGTCGATTACGGCGTTATCAACGTCCGCGACGAAAAGAAGGTCAACGCAATGCTTCGCGCGGCGGGCATGACTTACGTCATGAGTTTTGCGATGGCACTTTTGCAAATGCTCAGAATCATCGCGATTTTCGGCGGATCGAGAAGCAGGAAAAAGTAATCAGTTTATATCGGTTATAAATCCGTCTTTTACTGTGAAATCGAACACGCGGGGCGTGATAATCGGCTCGGCTGAATAAGAAATCAAAGCGACTTTTTTAAGGTCGCTTATTTTTTGCGCGTTTTGGTGTTTTATCGGCGAAATATCGTCAAAAGGCTTGAAATAATCCAAAAAAACTTCGGGGCTTTCCCTGATATCCGGCGCAAGACACGCCGTCGCTCTTTCAAAGTCTTTCGCGGCAAGCGATTCCAAAAATAAATAAGGGATAAGTTCGTCCGGATAAACGCGGTCTTGAAGATACGAAAACTCGGCGTTGCTTTTTACCGCCGCGCCCGAAAACGAATACGTCGTGGTTTTCACGCGGGAGAGCATGTCTTTCAGATATTCGGTTGCAATTACGCCCGCGTACGAAAACGACACGTCGTCCGCTTCGACCGACAACAGTTTTCGGAACTCGCCGTCAAAAAGCATGACGAGGACGTATTGTTTTTGCGTGGTTCCCGAAATCACTAAGAGCAGTCCTTCCTTTGTTTCGGAAAAGGAAATTTTTTGGGAAGAAAGCGGCGGGATTTCCACCGTCTTTACGCCGCCCGAACACTCGAAAATAGCGCGGGTTTTCGTGTCTTTATATATCGTTACGATTACTTCGTCGCCGTTATAAGTCGTCGAGTCTTGCGCGATAGGGACGGGCGGGGCGTATTCAAAGTACTTTTGCGGCTCGATAATCACGTCGTACGCGCCGTTTTGCCAGTCGATAAGTTGCGCCGAGCCGTAAACCCGCACGGTGTTTTTCACGTCAATGACGGCATAGGACGGCACGTATATTTCGTTTTCGCAATTTTCCTTTGCGGCAAAAAGCATAATCGCGCCGTCGTTTTGTTCAATCGAGAAAGGCGCGTCGTGCGACGCGTTGTTTGCAACGATAAGCCCGTTCGGGGCAAAATAAAACCTCGCCATACAATAAATATACGGCGAGGCGTTTCGTTTTATGAAATTATTATGCCTTGGTTGCGGACGCGTCTTTTAAGGTATAGGTGAAATTGCCTTCCACGAACTCCACAAGCGTTTGTTTGAGTTTGTAGTTGTGGTGGTTTGAAAGCGCAATGTCCGACTTTGCGTAGTATGCGCGGAACGCCTGATTTGTCGAAACGGGGGCGGAAGTAAGGGCGATATATACGACCTGACAATCCGTTGAGTTTGCTTCGCCGCCGATCGTGTATCCTTTGTTTTCGGTTGCGCCCAGGGAGCATTGAAGTTTCACGACGTTGTTTTCACCCGGGGCGAAAGTGCTGAACGCAAGGTTGAACTTTTTGTCGAAACTCGCGCCGCGGATAATCGTGTAAAACTGCATATTGTCGTAGTAGGGCGAAGAAATATCGTGTTCGGATGCCGCCGTTCCTTCGGGAATCGTGTCGCCGTCCGCCTGATAAAACCTGACTTTTTTGCCGTCGTAGACGACTTTCTGCGTTGTCTTGACGCCGCCTTTTTCGGTGGTCAGCACGCTTTCGGACGGCAGGAAACTGCCCGATTTCGAAAAACTGACGCTGCCGTTAATTGTGGTGCCGTCGTCCATCGTTTGTTGTCTTTCGATGACGTAGCCGCTTCCGGCGGGTTTAATGGTGAGAGTAAGCGTGCCCGTAACGAGCGTTTCGCCGACTTTCCCGGATACCGAATAAGTAAACGTTTCCGTAAAGCCGCCGTCGCACCAGTTAAGGCGCAAAAGTTTGTCCGTCGCGACGTTGCTGTTGCACGCGGTAAGCGAAAACGCAAGAACCGACGCAATAATTACCGTTAAAATAACAAGAATAACCTTTTTCATATCGGATAGTATAGCATACTTCCGAAAAAAAGCAAAGCATATATAAAGTATTTTGTGCGCGCGCGTTGCTTTAACGATAAAAGTAATGTATAATTATTATATATTTATACCTTATTTTATTTATTGATTATGAGCGTTAAATTCATTCTTTCAAACACGTTCGGTTTTTCCGCCGACAATATGTATCGGCTTATCGCAAAAAACGTCGGAAACGGCAGGCAAATCGTCATCGTACCCGACAAGTTTTCACTTGCTTTTGAAAGGAATATATTAAAAAAACTCGGGCTGACCTCGACGTTCGATGTGGACGTTACGTCGTTTATGCGACTTGCCGTGAAAGCAATGCGCGGGAAAAACAGGAAGTGTCTGACGCCCGAAGGCTCGGTCATGCTGCTGAAAAGGGCAATCGACGAGGTGAAAAACGACCTTACCATTTATAAAGACGTCGACGACGTGACTTTTCCCAGGGAAATGTACGCCGTCATCACTGCTCTTCGAAACAGCGGCGTCAATGCCGAAAACACGTTGGCGGTCGACGACGAAAAACTGAAAGACGTCGGTATTATTTACGAAAAATATCTTGAAATACTGCACAAATCGTTTATTGATTCGACCTCGCGGCTCGAAGCGTTTTCTGCGGGTATCGGCGACGATTTTTCGGACGCCGACGTATATATTTTCGGATTTCCCGATTTCACCGCAACCCAGTATGAGATAATTTTCCGTCTTTTCGTCCACGCAAGGAACGTGACGATAGGGCTTATCGCGCCCGAAGACGACGCGAAAAACAAAAGATTGTACCCGAGCCGCGCTTTCAAAAAACTCACAAGCGGGCTTTCGGACGCGAATATCGCATACGACGTAACGTACGCTTTCGTTGGGCTCGATAATGTCAAAAAACAACTTTCAAACCTGTTTTCATACGCCAAACTTCCTTCCGTTGAAACCGACGGGAAAGTTGAGATTATCGAGGCGAAAAACATCATGGACGAGATGGAATACGTCGCGAAAAATATTCGCCGCGCGGTAATCGAACAAAAACTGAGATACAAAGACTTCGCCGTCGTCGTGCCGTCGTCGGACGACTACGAAAACGACGTCAGAAACGTCTTTACGCGATACGACGTGCCTTATTTTCTGGACAAAAAAATACCTTTTTCGTCCGCGCCGCAGGCAAGATATATTTTGTCGGCGATAAGATGCGCGTCCGACGGCTTCGATTTTTCGGACGTCAACGCGCTTATCAAAAATCCGCTGTTTTACAAAACCCCGGAAGGGTACGAAAGCGTGCAACTTTTTGAAAATTACGTGCTGAAAAACGCGCTTTCAAACAAACTCGGCAAAAAATTTAAAAACGAAGCGGCGGAAAGCGTCAGAAAACGCATATTCGACGTAACCGCGCCTTTTTCGGGACTTGACGGAAAGGACGTCAAAGAATACGTCGCCGCGCTTAACGCTTTTTTGGAAAACGAAAAAATCAAGGAATATTCGGAAACCGTCGCGGACGAAATCAAAACCGTCGAAAGCAAGGCTGCCGAACAGTTTTACGATAAGTTCGTCGATATCGTCGACGAAATGCAGGTCGTGCTGAAAGACACGACTTTCTCGCTTTATGAGTTTTCGGAAACCTTGAAAGGAGTGTTTGAAAACGTCAAAGTCGCGCTTGTGCCGATGTATCTCGACAGCGTTTACGTCGGACAAAGCAACGAAAGTTTCTTTGACGGAATAAAAATAATGTACGTGTGCGGGGCGGTCGAAGGACTTGTGCCGCGCTCTGTCGCAAATACCGCCGTGCTTGGCGTAAAGGAAGAAGAAAGCCTTCTGAAAAACGGGCTCGATTTATACCCGTCGAAGAAAGAGAGCGTGAAAAACAACGCGTTTGAACTCATATCCCTTCTGACAAAGCCCGAAAAAGTCGTCGTGTCGTATCCCGTAAATTTCAAGGGAACGGAAGGGCGCGCTGCGGCGTTTGTCGCGTCGATGACGGATTACTTTACCGTCGGCGGCAGTCCGCTTTCGCCCGTTCGCACCGACAAAAAACGCGCGTTGACCAAGGATGAAGAATTGAAAGAGTACGCCTTTGATACGGCAACTTACGAAAACGGAAAATACAAACTTCTGCTGTCGAAATCCGCAAAATCGAAAGTCGACGCCGGCAGTTTCTTTTCGCTGTTGCCCGACGAAGAAAAATCTTACGTCGAAAAACTTATTGAAACGTCCGACTCGCAAGAAAGCGTGAAAATCAACACGTCGCTCGATCGGGGCGTATTTTCGGCAAGCCAGCTGGAAACGTATTTCGCCTGTCCGTACAAACAGTTTTTGCGCTACGGCATAAGGCTGAAACCGCGCGAAGAAGGTGTGCTTCGTACACTTGAAACGGGCACGCTCATGCACGCGATTATGGAAAAGTTCGTGAAAGAAAAGGCTTACGAAAACCCGACGGACGAGATTATCGCAAGCGTTTGCGACCGCGCCGTGAAAGAACAGCTTGAATCCCCCGATTTTATGCAGTTCGACGCCGCGAAAAACAAACTTTCTTTCGACCGCGTAAAAAAAGAAGGCGCGAAAATCTGCAAGGAAATCGCCGCGCAGTTCCAAAAATCCGACTTCAAGCCGTACCTTGCGGAAGCGAAAATCGGAAAGAAGGGCGAGGCGAATTTCGAAGGACTTAAAATCAAAAAGGACGGGAAAGAGTACGTCCTTGTCGGAAGTATCGACCGCATCGACGAAAAAGACGGGTATTTCGCGATAATCGATTATAAGAGTTACTCAAAAAATCTTTCGGTGAAAGACATTTACAGCGGCGAAAAAATCCAGCCCGTTTTATATATGGACGCCGCGAAAAATAAGGATCTGAAATATCCCGTCGGTATGCTTTATCAACCCGTTTCGGTGGGATATAAAACGAAAGGAAAAAACCGCTTCAAAATGAGCGGATTCATAATAAATAATCCCGATATTATTTCGATGATGGACAACACGCTGACTGTGGGGAAAAGCAGCGACTTTCTTCCCGTTTCGCTGAAAAACGACGGAACAGCGGGCAGTCGGAAAAACGTCGTGGCGGATACGGCATTTCTCGCGTTTGAAAAGTACGCCGAAAAACTTGCCGAAAAGGCGATCGGCGAAATTCTGGACGGCAACGTCGCGCCGTCTCCGCTTGCGAGTGCGTGCGGCTACTGCGATTATAAGGATATTTGTCCGTACGAGGGCGACGAAAGGTTTGTCCGCGACGGCTTCCCGAACATATCTTCGCCCGATGACCTTATGACGCTTGCAAACGGCGGTAAAATCGAAAGCCGCATCAAAAAGGAGACGAACGAAGATGACTAAGTGGACGAACGAACAAATTAACGTCTTTGACGCAAGCGGCAACGTTCTCGTGTACGCCTCTGCAGGCAGCGGGAAAACGTCGGTCATGGTCAAAAAAATCGTCGACGACGTCGTAAAAGGAGTGCCAGTCAAGGATATTCTCGTCGTGTCGTACACGAAAGCGTCGGCAACGGATATGCGACTGAAAATCATCAACGCGCTGTTCGACGTCGCAAAGAACGAAAACGTCAAAAACGTCGACAAAATCCGCGAAGAAATCGACAACCTTCCGTTTGCCGAAATCGGCACGATGGACTCATTTTTGAGCAGACTTATCAAGGAAAATTTCGAATACCTTAAAATATCGCCGAAAGCGCAGCAAATGGACGATACCGAGTCCAAGGATATGAAACGCCGCGCCCTTAAAAAGGTGATGAACGACGAATACGAAAAGCAGGCGGAAGACTTTATCCGCGTTGCGTCGCGTGCGTCGGGCATCGTCGACGACACCCCGCTTTCGGAAATAGTGTTGAGAATTTACGACGCGATTTCCATAAATCCGCGTCCCGACGAGTTTAAGGCGATGCTGCTTTCAAGCGTCACCGACAACCCCGACAGCGTTTACGGAAAAGTCATACTTGATTTTTACCGCGACCTTGCGGCGGAAACTTTGCCGTTTGCGAAAAGGACGATTGACGTGACCTCGCTCGGCGGCGCGCCGGATTACGCCGCTGCACTCAGGTATTCCGTTGAAATCCTTGAAAAACTTTCGGATATGTGCACGGCAAACGACGCGAAGAAAATAATCGCCGAGTATGTGAAACCGAAATTCAGCAGTAGAAAATCCATAATTTCCGACGAAGATAAGGAACTTGTCGCGGCGACTCGCAAAAAAACCGCCGAAATAATCGAGAATCTTTCCGAAAAACTTTTCGTCGATTACACAAACTATAACGTGAACGACGCAAAAGAGTTTATGCGCGTCGTTATGCGCGTCGTCGACGAGTTCGACCGCGAGTACGAAAAACTTAAAAAACGCGAAAACAAAATCGACTTTGCCGATTTGTCGAAATACGCCGTGAAACTTCTGAAAGACGAATCCCGCAGGGAAGAAATAAGACAAAAATTCTCGCTCGTGTTCGTGGACGAATATCAGGACATCAACCCGTTGCAGGAAGAAATTCTTCTGAAAATCACCGACGGCAATCTGTTTATGGTCGGCGACGTCAAACAAAGCATTTACGCCTTCCGAAACGCCGACTCCAAAATCTTCACCGACAAAAAGAAGTCGTTTGAAACGGGAAGGTCGCAAGGTCGCGCGTTGCCGATGACCGCGAACTTCCGAAGTGAAAAGGGCGTTTTGGAATTTGTCGACCGCGTATTTTCCGGGATAATGACGCTCACTCACGGCGGGTGCGATTATAAAAAAGAAAGCCTTTTCTTAAAAGACGGATTTACGGGCGAAATGTCGAAAAACGCGCGCATTATGCTTGTGAAAAACGATCCTTCGCGCGAAGAAACCGAAATTTCCGGTGTTTACAGCGTAATGTCGCACGAAAGAAACTCGTCATTGGACGAAATAAGCGGTTATACGGAAGGCAGCGCGGTTGCCGAAGAAATCAAGAAAATAATCGGCTCAAAATATGTCAAAAGCGACAACTCGCCGCTTGAATACAAAGATATCGCGGTGCTTTTCAAGAAAAGGGGAAGCGGCTCGGACGGGTTTTTGCGCGCGCTGACCGACAACGGTATTCCTTACGCCAGCGACGGCTTTATCGAAGGCGCGGGCAAACGATATATAAAAGAACTTTCCTGCTTTATAAAAGCGGTTGATAACTCGCTGGACGATATCGCGTTCGTCGGGTTTTTAAGGTCGCACTTCGGAAAATTTTCGGACGAGGACGTCGCGAAAGTCGTGAAGTATTATAAAAGCGATTTCGTTTACGACGCCGTGAAAAAGTGCGCGGAAAAGTCTGACGAGCTTTCGGAAAAATGCAGAAACGCTCTGGCATTTTTATGGGACGAAAGGAAAAGGGCGGCGTTTTGCGGCGTGAAAGACTTCTTGTACGAAGTGGTCGGAACGACCGCGTTTGACGCATACGTCCTTGCCGGCGAAAACGGAAAAGACGATATGACGGCAGTCAGAAAATTTATTTCGGACGGCGCGGCGTATTCCGATTTGCAATCCTTTGCGGCGGCAATACGAAACGGCGACGACGACGATTGCACAAACCCTGACGACGAAGCGGACGCGGTAAAAATCCTTACCGTCCACGCAAGCAAAGGGCTTGAATTCCCCGTCGTATTCCTTGCAAGGTGTGACGCAGGCTGGGGCGGCGAAGTGAGAAAAAGCGACATAGTTTTTGACAGAACCCTCGGCGCGGGCATAAAACTTTTTGACGAGGAAACAAGGTTAAAGGCGGATTCGCTTGCCTATACCGCAATAAAACTGGAAGCGAAACGCAGGGAAGCGGACGAAAATATAAGGCTTTTGTACGTTGCGCTGACGCGCGCAAAAAACCGTATTTACGTCACGGGAATGACAAATAAAGCGCTTGAAAAGAAGTTCGATTTCCCGACGCCGGTCATCTCGTCAACGAGATTTTCCGACCTGATTACGTACGCTGTGGCGATGGATGACGGTTTATACGGGCTTATCGACTTCGTGGAGCCGACCGTTGAAAATCCGAATGAAGTCACAAAAGACGGACTTTATTTGTCAAAAGGCGACGATAAAACACGAAATGCGTTGAAAAAGGTGCTTGATTTCGTTTATCCGTTTGAAAAATCGAGCCGTATAAGCCCGAAATATACCGTAACGGAGATAAACAGGCTTGTCAGGGACGAAGAAAACGAAGGATTCACGCCGAGTATGATAAATCCGTCGTCGGATAATCGCCGCACGGGTATCGCGTACCACGCTGTTATGGAAAACATCGACTTCTCGACAAGCACCGTGAGCGAGATAAACTATCTTTTGAAAAACCTTGTCGAAAACGGCGTCCTTCAAGACGGCGACGAAGAACTTGTCGATGCAAACGATATTTTAAGGTGTATTCAAAGCCCCGTCATTCAGGAAGGGATAAAGGGCAGATATATCCGCGAAAAATCGTTCATGCTTTCGTTGCAGGCGGGAGAAGTCGGCGGCGACTCGTCCGACGATATTCTGGTGCAGGGCACGATCGATCTTGCGTTTTTCGGCGAAGAAAACGTCATAGTCGACTTCAAATATTCGGGACTTTCCGACGAAAAACTTGCAGAAAAGTACGCGCGGCAGCTCAAAACGTATAAAATTGCCGTTATGCAAGCCTACGACGTCAAAGTTGATAAAATCCTGTTATATTCTTTCAAAACCGGGCATTTTATAGATATAAAGTAATTTTTTTGCTGAAAAGTGCGCGTAATTATTTGCAAATAACTAATTTTATGTTATAATAGCATAGATTTGTAACAAGCATTGTTTTACTACGCGAAATAAAGGATGTGTTTTATGGTTGCTCAATTGTTGTCAACAGTGGAATTTTGGCAGGCTTTCAGCGTTCCCGAAAGGGCACTTTTCTGCGGTTTGGTTATCGTACTCGGGCTGACGCTTATCGCATTCGTCGTATTCGGCGGCATTCTCGGAAAATTGTCGGGACGCAGGTTCATTAAGTCTTGCAAAACAATCGGCAATTTCGCAAACGAATCCGGCGTTATCGACGACGGTAATCTGGAACAGTTCGAGGCAACTTGCTTCAACGAGAAAACCGACAAAACTTTTATGGAAGGTTGGGAGGCGTTCAAAGGCGCGCGTTTCGATTATCCCAGCAAATACGTCGATTCCGACAAGATAAAGGCGAAATATTCCGGCAAAAAGTTTAAGGTCGGGCTTATTTCGAGCGCAATCGCATTGTTTGTTTTCGCACTTGTTTTCGTGGTTTACGGGCTTGTTCAGGTCAAGAGCGCCGGAGGCGTCGATATCGCGGTTTACTGCGTGGTGCTTGCGCTCCCGATTATTCTTATGTTGTCATACGCTTTCGTAAAGCCCGAGAAGAAGACCGGCGCCGCATTAGACCAGATGCTTGAAGACCTCGACACCGCGGTGAAACTCCAACGCCACGTTGAACGTAAGGTTGACAACAGCCGCCTGTACGAAATCGAAAATCGCATCCGCGACGTCATCATTCACGAACAGTCCAAACCTATTCCTTCAAAGAAGGATCAGCTTGAAAAACAAAAAGCGCAGGAACTTGAAATGGCGGACGAAGACCTTGACGATATCCGCGACGAAATTTTCGCCGACGACAACGTTGAAGAGCCTGTTGAGGAAGAACCTGTTGCGGAAGAGCCCGCTATTGAAGAACCTGTTGCGGAAGAACCCGCGGCGGAAGTCGAAGAACCCGTCGAAAAACCCAAAAAGGTTATCCCGTTCGAGCCGTTCGTAAAAGTCCTTGACGAAGCCATCGAAAAAGGTTATTCCAAAGCGACGATGCGTAAAATGGCAAACATTCTCGTGCTTGCTTTCGGAAAATTCCAGGAGCCCGCTCAACGCGAAACCCTTAAAAACTCCATCAGAAAATTCATCGTCCAATACAAAGCGGCGGTTGAAAGAGAAAGGGCGGCGGAAGCGGAATATGTCGCGGCAGACGCGGCGACTCAGCAGGAAGCCTACGGCGAATGGCAAAACCCCGACGCAGAATAATATAAAATGCAATATCCCCGACAAATTGTCGGGGATTTTTTATGCGATTAAAGCGGAAAACGTCGCAAAAATACGGCGGTTTTCTTTGAAAAAAACTCTTTTTTTCCGTAAACGCGGTTTTTTTCTTGCCAAAAAATTTTTGAAGTGTTATTATTTCATTAATCTTTTTGAACACGAGGTGTTAATAATTTACTATGGACGACCCTTTAAGTAAAAAGCAAATCAATATTGTTGACACCGTTCTTTTTGCGTAAGTAATCTTTCCTTGTACGATGAGCGCGGTGTCCCCGTGCTTTTATTTTGTATTGGAGGAAGGAGAAATGCTTCAAATTTACTATACCGACGAAAATAATCAGCTTTTGTCGCTTGACGTCGAAAACGGCGTCGAAAACGTCGATCTCACCGGAAAATGGATTAACCTTTCAAACCCCACGGACAAAGAAATCGAACTCGTGAGCCGCGTTACCGCGCTTCCCGAGGACTATATCAAAGCCGCGTTGGACGAGGAAGAGCGCGCCCGTATCGAAGTCGAAGACGGGAATCTTCTGACGCTTTTCGATATCCCGGTTATGGAAGACGACGAGGACAGCGACTACTATACTTATTCGACCTTGCCGTTTGCGTTCATTTCAAACCAGAAAACCGTCGTTACCGTTTGTCTGAAAGAAAATATCATCACGCAAAACTTCATTATGAACCGCGTGAAAAGTTTCGCGACGTATAAGCGCACAAGGTTTTTGTTGCAGCTTATGTACGTTTCAAGTACAAAGTTTTTGCAATATCTGCGCCAGATTGACAAAACCAGCACCCGTATTCAGGCGGAGCTGAACAAAAGCATGAAAAACAAGGAACTTATCCAACTTCTGGATATCGAGAAATCGCTTGTTTACTTTTCGACGTCCCTTCGCGGAAACAGTTTCGTCATCGACAAGATTCAGCGCACCGAAGGCGTGAAATTTTATGAGGAAGACCAGGACCTTTGGGAAGACGTCGGCATCGAAAACCGTCAGGCAATCGAAATGTGTAATATTTATCGGGACATTCTGACGGGGACGATGGACGCGTTTGCGTCGGTCATCAGCAACAACCTGAACATCGTCATGCGTACGCTTACCATTCTGACGCTGCTTGTCGCGATACCTTCCATGATTGCGGCGTTCTGGGGCATGAATACCGGCGTGCCGTGGGAAGGGAAACTGTACGGCTTCTGGATTGTCGTGGGGATTTCGATTGCGATTTGTCTGGTTTTGGGCTTATTTATGTTCAAGAATCGCGGAAGGAAGAGATAACACGGCGGTTAAAATTGACATAAAAGCATTTCTTTGGTATAATTTACCCTGAACTTTTGTTCAGGGTGATTTTTTTATGCGCAAAAAAGTATTATTAAGTTTACTGATTTTAATAATTGCGGCGTCGGTGCTTACGGCGTGCAATAAGGGTAAGGACAAAAACCCCGCCGTAACTTACGGCGATATTTACGTGCAGCACGGCGGCATTGTGAGAAAAACCGATTACGACCACGATCGTTCGTTTGTCTTGCCCGAAGGGCTTATGCCGTATTACGAGGAAAAAGGCACGGTCAATACGTACAAGGAGTACGTCGACGCCTACGACAAGGAAAACGGCGTGTTGAAGGTCAGGAAAGACATCCTCGGCGAAAACGGCAAGGTCGCTTCGTCCAGGTACGGTTTCGTCAGCCTTAAAACGAAAAACCTTATCGGAAGCGGCGCGGTGTATTCTGCGGACTTTTTTGTCGAAAACGGATTCATCGGCGCGTACAATGCCGACACGAATAAATATGAACTTTTCAGAAACGACGGCACGCGGCTGAACGTTCCGGTGAGTGCCGATTCCAAAAAAACGTCCGAAATGTTTATGACGTTGTCGGAGGATTATTACGCACTTTCGGACGGCAATAACTCCTGGCAGATTTACGCCGCAAATAACTCCGCGTCGCCCGTTGCAGGCGGCAAAAAGTTTTCAACCTATTATTTCGACGAGCAGGCGCAAAAGGCTTATGACGTGTCGTATATCGTTGCCGACAATTACATTATCGCAACGCGTATGATAAAAGCGACGTCGGTGTTTTCAAAGGACGCTGTCGTCGACGTTGTCGCATACGACCTTGCAAACGGCAACGAGATCACAAGTATGTTCAATGGCGTCGGCGCATATTCGTCGGGTGCAATCCGCGCGGCGTATTACCTCGGCGGCGACAAATTTTATTGCTATGAACAAACGTCCAGCACCAAAGACGACGGATATCAGTACAAGGTGCTGACCAAGCCCGAAGAGGAAGAAATCGACAAGCGATACACTTATTACAAAATTTCGGTGTGGACGTACGATATGAAATCGGGTGCGAAAACCCTTATCGTTCCCGACCGCATTTTCTCGACAATCGTCAATAAATATTACAAAAAGAGCGTTGGCCGCGATTTGTCGGAATATATTAACAACGGATACAGCTGGGTGTCGGTCGCAATCACCAGAGACGCCGACCGCGTTGCGACGCAGGATCAGCAATACGTCATTGACAGCAATCTGAATATTTACGTTTCGCTGTCGGATAAGTCGGGCAGCGCGACTCGTTACGACGAAGGCTCCAACGATTATCGCTACGTCAAACTGACCTTTGTCGACGGCTACGGCTTTGACGAGGACTCCACTTCCGACCTTATTATCTACGACAAACAGGGCAACACCGTTTTAAGAAAAGAAGGCACTTACAGCAAAGTCTTTTACAACAATGGTATCGTTACCGCGGTCAAGGAAGTTGCGGACGGAAGCAAGTACGTCGTCGCTTATAAACTTGACGGCACGGTCGTCTTTGACGAAACGAGAAAATACTCCGACATCGTCGGAAGCACTTATAACAACGACCGTCTGGCTTTCGTCGGAAAGTACGCAATGGTCAAAAAAGGCACGACTTACCTTCTTGTCGACAACACGGGACGCGACGTCGGAAATCCCACGGTCAGCGATATGTACACGACAAAAAGAGGCGCGTTCTTCTTCAACGGCGTGTACGTCACGCAGGATAAAAAGACCTTGAAATTCGGGCTTAAAAACTACGACGGCGACGTTATTTTCGAAAATCGGTTCAAAGAAGTGATCATCGACGCGAAAAGGTTCGGCGACGTGGCGTTTTACGCAAAGGACGAAAACGGAGTGTGGAACGTATACTTCGTATAATCAAGAAGGGCGCTTGATAAACGTTATCGTTTACGACGTTCCGGCAGATATTTTCGGAGCGGCGTTTATATTATTTATTCACGGATTATGAAAACGCAGGTTATGGGAGCGGAAGGCATTGACCTTGCCGCAAAACTTATAAGAGAAGGAGAAGTCGTCGCATTCCCCACCGAAACGGTTTACGGGCTGGGGGGAGATTGTTTCAACGACGACGCCGTAAAAAAGATTTACGCGGCAAAAGGACGTCCGTCCGATAATCCGCTGATCGTACATATTTCGACGCTCTCGGACGTTTACAGGGTGGCGAAAGACGTGCCCGACGCGTACTTCCGCCTTGCCGAAAAGTTTTTGCCCGGCCCCCTTACGGTAATTCTTCCCAAAGCGGACGATCTGCCTTTGTCGTGTACGGGCGGGTTGGATACCGTCGCGGTGAGATACCCCGCGCACAAGATGGCGCGCGACTTCATAAAAGCCACGGGAACGCTTATTGCCGCGCCTTCGGCAAACGTGTCGACGCACGTGTCGCCGACGACCGCAAAACACGTTTACGACGATTTGAACGGGCGTATTCCGCTTATCCTTGACGGCGGCGAATGCGAAGGGGGAATCGAAAGCACGATAATCACGTTGTGCCGCGAAATCCCCACGATTTTACGCCCCGGCATAATCACCGAGCGCGATATTTTAGGTGTTCTGAACGAGGTGGAATTGTTCAAGGGCAAGGTGGAAAAAGCCGAGGCCCCCGGTATGAAATACAAGCATTACGCACCACGATGCAGGGCGGTGCTCGCAAGTACTCCCGAAAAGGCGATTGAATTGTACGATAATGCAGTAAAAGACGGTTTATCGCCTGAAATCCTTGCGTTAACCGAACATATTGCAATTTACGGCAACAGGAAACTTATTGATCTCGGCGGCGACGAATATGCCGTTGCGCGCCATATTTACAACGCTTTGCACGTTGCGGAAAACGACGCCGACTTCATCATCATCGACAATCTTACGGGCGGCGGCGTGTATGACTCCGTGATGAACCGAGTGATGAAAGCGGTTGCGGGAAAGGTGGAATGATGCGCGTGGTTTTCGTATGCACCGGGAATACTTGCAGAAGCCCTATGGCGGAAGCGATTTTCAGGTTTTACGCCAAAGAAAGCGGGGTGAAAGCCGACGTTTCGTCGTACGGGCTTTTCATAAATCCCGACGAGTGCGAAACGCGCGGACAAGCATTGATTGCGGTCAGAAAACTTAATATCCCGATCAGGAAGAAAAAGTCGAAAGTCATCACGGAAGACGTCGTGAAAAACGCCGACTACGTCGTTACGATGACCAAAAAACAAAAAGACGCATTGCCGTACGACAACGTCTTTACTTTTTCGGAACTCGTGGGAGGCGGCGATATTCCCGATCCGTACGGACTTGACCAGAACGCATACGACGTGACTGCTTTCAGACTGAAACTCGCGTCGCAGAATTTATTGAATATTATTTCGGAAAAAAGGTGAAAAAATGAAGTTTGAACTGAAACTTTTGGACTGGTGGTGGAACAAACAGGTCTTAAAAAGCGACCAAAAACGAGTGGCGAAACTCACGAAAACCACGGGCGTGTCCGCGATAAAAGACCTTGATTATTTCGGCGACGGCAGCAAATGGCACCTTATGGACGTGTATCGTCCAAATGGCACGGAAAACGAAAAACTGCCCGTAATAATCGATATTCACGGCGGTGGTTGGATGTACGGCGACAAGGATCTGAACGCGCCGTATTGCGAAGCGCTTGCAAAACGCGGTTTCGTCGTCGTGAGTTTTTCGTACAGCCTGTTTCCGAGCGTGACTTTGCCCGTCCCCGTGCAGGAGATTTTCAGGGCGATAAACTTCGTTTACGACAACGCCGAAAGGTTTAATATCGACCTTAACAACGCCTTTATCACGGGCGACAGCGCAGGCGGGCATTACGCAGGGCTTGTACTTTCGATTATCGCGGACGAAGAACTTGAAAAACTTTACGAGGTCGAAAAATGTCGTATGACCTTCAAAGGGGTTGCGTTTACCTGCGCCGCGTTTTATCCGAACTCGATTGCGAATTTCCCCGTGCACCTTGCAAAGACGTACGTCGGGCTGTTTTACGGCGGGGCGAAGAAATATGAAAATCACAAGTTTTATAAAAGCGTCGATATAATCAACAATAAGGTGGAAAAATTCCCGCCGATGTTCATCAACAGTTGCTTCAACGATATGTTGAAGGGCGATACGAACAGGTTTATCGAATGTTTGGACAGAAAGAAAATCCCGTATACCCTCGATTTTCCGACGTCGGACGAGTGCGAAAACAAAATGGGACACGTTTACGCCGTTTTGTATCCCGAAGATTGGGAAGAAAGCAAAAAAACAATCGACAAAACGTGCGAGTTTTTCAAAGAGCAGATGAACAAATAAAATCAAACGGAATAATTGACAAAAAAACGGCGACGAGCGTAAGCCCGTCGCTTTGTTTTCAAAAAACTGCGCAACCGTAACCTGACAATTTGCACCGAAGTGATACAAAAACAGGTAACTCCTTCAAGGTAACCTCGTGGCACACGCCGTTAACCGCTTAATGCTGCTGCGGTCAAGCTCTGACATGGTTCACGGGACGACATTGCACAAGACCTTGATATCAACGTCCCTTATTTTTGCCGACCAACCATACAAAAGGCCGCATACGGCATTCAGCCCCGCATATAGAGGGTTTCGGATTACAGGGTACCCCTAGTCCCCCGCCTAGCGCAGTAAGCGTATTGTACCACCAACGCGCGACAAAGTCAAGAAAAAGTTTATCGTTAATGTTCGGTACGGGTTGACTGAAAGTGAGAAAATGTTGTATCATAAATAATATGAAAAATAAAAAGTTGATTTTAATTTTAATTGCGACGATTACGGTTATCGCGGCGGCAACCGTCCTTTCTGCGTGCGACAAAAATAAGGGCGAGTTCGTCGACGTCGGTATCGAGTTGTATTCCGCAAAGCAATATTACGTCGAGGGCGAAACTTTCACGCCCGAAGGCGGTATCCTTAAAGTTTACTCTTACAACGAAAAAACGAAGGAAGAAAAATACCGCTTCGTCGATCTTACCGACAAGGACGTTACCCTTGAAAACACGACGGGAGCGCGCGTCGACACGTACACCGTTACCGCAAGATACAAAGGGCTTTCGACGCGGTTCAAGTATATCGTGCAAAAAGAAGAAAACGCCGTATCAAGTGTTGATTTCGTGCTGTCGGAAGACCACGGCGCGCCTGTGTATTCGGTGTCGGATATTCGCAGTGAAATCGATTTTTCGGACTTTATCGGTATGAAATTTGTGATAAAGTACCGTGATACGAAAAAACAAGACGAAGAAGTTCCGCTTTGGGACGAGAACAGTTATAATTTTAACGACCTTTCTTACAGCGGTTTCGACGTCAAAACGGCAGGGGAAAAACACATCACTTTCACCTGCATCGCGACCGATGTCGTGCTGCCGTATAAGGTGACCGAAGACGACTTCGTTTACGACTTCGAATTCGTGAAATACGATAAAGAAAAAAAGGAATACGTTTCCGTCAAAAAAGAAGACAGTGTGAGAAGAAATTACCTTGTCGGCGAAAAGTTTGACGCGCAGAATACGAAAATCAGATATATTTACAAATCGCTGAAAAAAGCGGAGCCCGTCGATATTTCCGAAAGTCAAATTTCAGGTTTCGATACGACGACGGCTTCCGACAAAAAAATGTTTGTTCTTTCGTTGCTCACAGGGGTTGAAACGTTCAATTATTCGGTATTCGAGAAAACCGCCGTCAAAGGCGTTACGCTGAACAACGAAGATTTTTCGCAGCCCACGCCCGGATTCAATGACGTATGGACGGAAAAAACGAAAGGTGAATGGAAGGAGTACGAAGAATATATCGACGCCATTAAACTGTGCCTCGTTCTGGACGAAGACAGCAAGCAATACGTACCCGTGACGGGTGCGGACGAAGATATTATTTTGTATTACGTCACGCCCGACGAACAAGACCTGAGCCTCAAAAAGGAATTCACGAAAGAAGTTTTTGACAAACTCAAAAAGACGGAGTGCGAGTACGAAATCATTGCGGTTTATCGGAAAAATCCCGAAGTGTACGCAAGGCGAATCTTCTTTACCGTGAAAAACTATATCACGGGCATAGATTTTGTAAATCTGAACGTTGATCTTGTGTTCACGGAAGGCGACGCGTTCAACTTCGGAAAAGCAACCGCAAAAGTGCATTACGCCGACAGCAAGGCGGACACCGAAGTAAGATTGCAGGACGAATACGAAAAAGCCGACGAAAACACAAGGCTGATACGAATGAAAAACACGAAAGCGGTCGAGGCGAAAACGTTCGATATGAGCTTAGGCGAGCATAAAAACCAATATTATATCACTGCAAATATCGACGTGTCCGTGTACGAAGTTACCGTGAACGGCGAAAAATTTGTCAAAGACAACGGATTCAGGATTTATATAAGTTACGTCGTGCAAAAAGCGTAAGCCAAAAAGATTTTTCAGGGGCGAAGGCAAAGGCTTTTGCCTTTTTCGCGCGCTTTTCTTGACAATTCATAATATATTTTCTATAATGTCTTGAAATATATAAATTACTGAGGTTTTTCAATGTACAAAAAAGTTGACAACGGTCTTGATTTTGTGGCGCGCGAAAAGGAAGTTCTGGACTTCTGGAAGGAAAACCACATCTTTGAAAAAAGCGTCGAAAAAAACGTCGGCAATCCCGAGTTTTCGTTTTTCGACGGTCCGCCTACGGCAAACGGACGTCCCCACATCGGGCATATTCTCACCCGTGTTATGAAGGATATTATTCCCCGCTATAAGACGATGAAAGGTTATCACGTTTTAAGGAAAGCGGGCTGGGATACTCACGGTCTTCCCGTCGAACTCGAAGTGGAAAAACAACTGCACATCGACGGCAAACAGGAAATCGAAAAGTACGGTATCGAGCCGTTTATCAAGCAGTGCAAAGAAAGCGTATGGAAATATAAACACGAATGGGAAGTCATGTCCGACCGCGTCGGTTACTGGGCGGATATGGAAAACCCCTACGTCACCTACGACGACAATTATATCGAGTCGGTGTGGTGGAGCCTGAAAGAAATCGACAAAAAAGGACTTTTATACAAAGGCTATAAAATCGTTCCTTACTGCCCGCGTTGCGGCACGGCTTTGTCAAGCCACGAGGTCGCGCAGGGATACAAGGACGTCAAAGAACGTTCTGTTTTTGTAAGGTTCAGGCTCGTTGACGAAGAAAACACGAGTTTCCTTGCCTGGACGACCACCCCGTGGACGCTCCCCAGCAACGTCGCGCTTTGTATGAACGCGAAAGAAGACTACGCCAAAATCAAAGTCGGCGACGAATACTTCATTATGGCAAAGGCTCTTATCCCGTCCCTTTTCAAGGAGGACGAATATGAGCTTGTCAGCGTGAAAAAGGGCAAGGATTACGAATATACGAAATATAAACCTCTTTTCGATTACGTCAAAGACACGTCGAAAGGCTGGTTTGTCACGAACGCCGATTACGTCACTCTTACCGACGGCACCGGCGTCGTACACATCGCGCCCGCATTCGGCGAAGACGACGCGCAGGTCGGCAGACGTTACGACTTGCCTTTTGTGAAATTCGTGGACGACCGCGGCAGACTCACCGACGACGTTTACGACTTTAAAGGTCTTTTCGTGAAAGACGCCGATCGTCCCATTATAATGAAACTGAACGAAACGGGATTGCTGTTCAAGGATATGCTTTACGAACACAGTTACCCGTTCTGCTGGCGTTGCGACACCCCGCTTATTTATTACGCACGCGAAAGCTGGTTCATTAAGATGACGGCGGTTCGCGACGAACTTATGAAACGCAATCTGTCGGTCAACTGGATGCCGCCGACAATCGCGACGGGACGTATGGGCAACTTCATCGAAAACGTCATCGACTGGGGCATCAGCCGCGAACGTTACTGGGGCACGCCGCTTCCCATCTGGATTTGCGACAAGTGCGGACATAAACACGTCGTCGGCAGCCGCGAAGAACTTTGCAAACTCGGCGGGCTTGAAAAAGCACCCGAACTTCATAAACCTTATATCGACGAGGTCACGTTCACGTGTCCCGAATGCGGCGGCGTAATGCACCGCGTTCCCGAAGTGCTGGATTGCTGGTACGACAGCGGCAGCATGCCTTTCGCGCAGTGGCACTATCCGTTTGAAAACAAGGAAATTTTTGAAGAAGTGTATCCCGCCGACTTTATTTCGGAAGCAATCGACCAGACTCGCGGTTGGTTCTATACCTTGCTTGCGATTTCGACGCTTCTGTTCGACAAGGCAAGTTTCAAAAACTGCATAGTTTTAGGACACGTCAACGACAAAGACGGCATCAAAATGAGCAAGCATAAGGGCAATGTCGTCGATCCGTTCAGCGTGCTCGACAAGCAAGGCGCGGACGCCGTGAGATGGCATTTCTATACGTCAAGCGCACCCTGGCTTCCTTCGAGGTTTTATCCCGAAGCCGTCAGTGAGTCGCAGCGTAAATTTATGGGCACGCTTTGGAACACTTATGCGTTCTTTGTACTTTACGCCGATATCGACAAGTTCGATCCGACGAAATACAACCTTAAAGATTGCAAACTGTCGGTCATGGACAGATGGGTGCTTTCGGGGCTCAACAGCCTTATCAAATACGTGGACGACTGTCTGAACGAATATAAGATTTTCGAAAGCGCAAGGAAAATTCAGGACTTCGTGGACGAACTTTCCAACTGGTACGTCCGTCGCGGTCGCGAAAGATACTGGGGAAGCGAAATGTCCGACGACAAAATCGCCGCGTATATGACGCTTTACACCGTCCTTACCGAACTGTCGAAACTCATCGCGCCGTACACCCCGTTTATGGCGGAAAGCATTTATCAGAACCTTGTCAGGTCGTTTGACAAAAACGCGCCCGAAAGCGTGCATCTGACCTCGTTCCCCGTGGCGGACGAAAGTTTCATCGACACCGCGCTCGAAGACGGCATGGAAGAAGTTATCCGCGTTGTCGTTTTGGGACGCGCCGCAAGAAATCAGGCGAACATCAAAAACCGCCAGCCCTTGCAGAAACTGTACGTGACCGGCGTTGAATTCGACGACGAACTGAAAGCCCTCGTTTCCGACGAAATTAACGTGAAAGAAGTGCTTAACGCGTCGGGCGAACAGGACTTCGTAACGTACGAAATCAAGCCGCAACTCAAAACGATCGGTCCGAAATACGGAAAACTTTTGGGCAAAATCAAGGAGCATCTTGCGAATGCCGACGGAAAAGCAATCGTGAACGCAGTCGCAACCGGCACGTATAAGGTCGATATCGACGGCACGGAAGTCGAGTTCTCAAAGGACGATATTCTCGTGTCCGTGAAAAACAAGGAAGGTTTCAGCAGCGAAGTCGACGGCGATATTTCGGTAATCCTCGACACCGCGCTTTCCGCCGAACTTATCGAAGAAGGTGCAATGCGTGAAATCGTCTCCAAAATCCAGACGATGAGAAAGGAAGCGGGCTTTGAAGTTACCGACCATATCACGCTCGGGTTCAAAACGGATTCCGCGCTCCTTAAAAAGATTATGAACGACAACACGACGGTCAGAAACGCCGTCCTTGCCGACGAAGTCAGAAACGATATCGACGGCTACACGAAAGAATGGGACATCGGTGACGATAAAATCACGTTGTCCGTCAAAAAGAAATAATGCAAGTCAATTCCGAGTGGAAAGATTACGAGGTCATCGCAACCGGCGACGGCAATAAGTTGGAAATGTGGGGCAAATACGTTTTGCTTCGTCCCGATCCGCAGGTCATCTGGCCCGAATCTTTCCCCCTTGAAAACTACAAAGGTCTGACGGCAAAGTACGTGAGAAGCGCGACAGGCGGCGGCCATTGGGAATACCTGGAACCCATGCCCGAAAACTTCACCGTGAGTTGGCGCAATCTTACGTTCAAATTGAAACTTATGGGCTTCAAACATACGGGGCTTTTCCCGGAGCAGGCGGTAAACTGGGCGAAAATGATCGACCTTATCAAAAACGCCGGAAGACCTGTTAAAGTTCTGAACCTGTTTGCTTATACCGGCGGCGCGACGGTTGCGTGTGCGTCGGCGGGCGCGGAAGTTACCCACGTCGACAGCGCGAAAGCGATGGTCGAAAGGGCGGGCGAGAACGTACGCTTGTCGGGACTTACCGACGCAAAAGTCAGATATATCATCGACGATTGCTTAAAATTCGTCCGTCGCGAAATAAAGCGTGGCAGGAAGTACGACGCAATCATCATGGACCCGCCGAGTTTCGGCAGAGGTCCCAACGGCGAAATGTGGAAAATCGAGGACAATCTGTTTTCGCTCATCAGGGAAACGAAAGAAGTTTTGTCGGACAATCCGCTTTTTTATCTTCTCAACAGTTACACGACGGGGCTTCAACCCACCGTTATGGCAAATATGCTGAAACTCGGGCTGAATACGTCGAAAAACGCAGTAATTACCGCCGACGAAATCGGTCTGAATACCAGGGAGGAGGGTATCGTCTTGCCAGCAGGCGCAAGCGCCCTTGCGATATTTTAATGGAAAACAATGCAATCAAAGAATATCAAGGCGTAAAAATCATTTACGAAGACAACCATATTCTCGTTGCGGTGAAGCCGCAGAATATGCCGTCGCAGGAAGACGAGTCGAAAGATCCCGATATTCTTTCGATTTTGAAAAATTATCTGAAAGAAACTTACGATAAGCCCGGCGACGCGTATCTCGGACTTGTTCACAGGCTTGACAGAGTTACGGGCGGCGTTATGGTTTTCGCAAAAACGTCAAAGGCGGCGGCAAGACTGTCGGAAGCAATCCGCGAAGGCGAGTTTGAAAAAACTTATCTTGCGGTCGTTTACGATACGCCCAAAGAAAAACAGGCGGTGCTTGTAAATCACCTGAAAAAGGACCCGAAAAGCAATACCGTCCGCGTCGTCCCGGAAGTCACCGAAGGCGCAAAATATGCGGAACTTACTTATAAGGTGTTCGAGTCCATCGGGAAACTTTCGCTTGTCGGCGTGAAACTTGCAACCGGCAGAAGTCATCAGATCCGCGTGCAGATGGCGCATATCGGAAACCCCATCGTCGGCGATATGCGATACAGCGGAAATCGTCCGAAAGCGCAATGCAATCTCGCGCTATGGGCGGCGGAACTTCGTTTTAAGCACCCCACGCTCGACCAGACGATGGTATTCAAGGTTTCCCCGCCGGAAGACGAAAAACCCTGGAATTATTTTAATCTCGAACCTTTCTTCCGCATCAGTGTGAAAGACGCTATGGCGGAAACGTTATAAACCTATGGAATTTATCGAAAACACTTTGGGCGGTGTCCTGGACGACCTCTCAAAACACAATCCGAACGGCTGGGCGGTAAGATATACCGACAGAAATTACTTCCGCACCTGGAAAGAACTTAACGACGAGGCGGATCTCATCGCGCGCGGCATGATGTCTTTGGGCGTCAAAAAGGGCGATCACGTCGCAATCTGGGCAACCAACACGCCCGAATGGATTCTGACGTTGTTCGCGGCGGCGAAAATCGGCGCGGTGCTTGTAACCGTCAATACCAATTTCAAAATTTTTGAGTTGGAATACCTTTTGAGGCAGTCGGACACGAAACTTCTCGTGATGATCGGCGGATTCAAAAACAACGACTACGTCGCAACCGTGAACGAGCTTCTGCCCGAACTGAAAACGACTTCCGGCGAAATCGAGTCGGAGCATCTGCCGTTTTTGAAACGCGTCGTTTTTGCAGGGAAAGAAACGCCCGAAGGTATGCTCAATTTTGAGGATTTGAAAATTCTTGGCGGCGATTTTCCCGTCGAAATTTACGAGGAAAACAAAAAAACGCTGAACACACACGACGTCGTGAATATGCAATATACCTCGGGCACGACAGGCTTTCCGAAGGGCGTAATGCTCACGCACTACAATATCCTGAACAACGGCAAAACCATCGGCGACGGAATGAAATTTACAAAAAACGACAAACTTTGCATCACCGTTCCGTTTTTCCACTGCTTCGGACTTGTGCTTGCGATGATGGCGTGCATTACTCACGGCACGACGATGGTGCCCGTCGAAAGATACAGCCCCGTCCCTGTCATGAACGCAATCAGCGTCGAAAAATGCACGGCGGTGCACGGCGTACCCACGATGTTCATCGCAATGCTGGAACACGCGCAGTTCAATAATTTTGATTTTTCAAGCCTCAGAACGGGCATTATGGCGGGCTCTTGTCCCATCGAAGTGATGAAAAAAGTCATCGACAAAATGAATATGCGCGAAATCGTCATTGTTTTCGGACAGACCGAAGCGTCGCCCGGCTGCACGATGACGACGACTTCCGACAGTATCGACAAACGAGTAAACACGGTAGGGCGTGCGTTCCCCGGCGTCGAGTGCAAAATTATCGATCCTGAAAGTGGCGAAGAACTTCCGATAAACACCCCCGGCGAATTTTGTGCAAGGGGATACAATATAATGAAAGGGTATTACAAAATGCCCGAAGCGACCGCGCAAGCCATCGACAAGGACGGCTGGTTGCATACCGGCGATTTGTGCACCGTTGACGAAGACGGATATTATAAGGTTGTAGGACGTATCAAGGATATGATTATCCGCGGCGGCGAAAATATTTATCCGAAAGAAATCGAGGAGTGCTTGTATACGTGCGACAAGGTTTCCGACGTGCAGGTCATCGGCGTGCCTTCCGAGACGTACGGCGAAGAAGTCATGGCATGCGTCATTCTGAAAGAGGGCGAAGAAATGACCGAAGAAGAAGTCAAGGAATTCGTCGGCGCAAGAATGGCAAAACACAAGGTGCCGAGATACGTCAGGTTCGTGGACTCGTTCCCGACGAACGCGGCAGGCAAAATACAAAAATTCAAGATGCGTGAAGAAGCGATCGAGATACTGAAACTGCAAACCGCCGCTTCAATCGAAACCGCATAACAAGGACTTTAAGGAGGAATTTCAGAGATGAAACTTGCTTTTTCGACAATCGGTTGCCCGAACTGGTCTTATGACGAAGTGGTATCCACCGCGTCCGATCTCGGCTACGACGGCTTTGAAGTGCGTGGTATCGGCGGCGAAATCTATGCGCCCGACGTCAAACAGTTCAAACCCGAAAACATTGAAAAAACCAAAGAAAAATTGAAAAGCCTCGGACTTGGCATTACAATGCTTACGTCGGGTGCGTCGCTTGCGGTGTATTCCGAAAAGGAAAAAGCGGTTGCGGAAGCCAAGGCTTATATCGACCTTGCGGAGTCGCTCGGCGTGCCATACATCAGGGTAATGTGCACCAACAGACCTATGCCCGACGGCGGCGATATCCAACTTTGCAAACGTCTTTACAAGGAAATTTTAAGTTACGCAAGCGGCAAAAACGTCCTGCCTCTTATCGAAACGAACGGCATCTTTTGCGACACGAAACTGTTGCGCGATTTTGTCGAAGAGTGCGACGGCGGCGTACTGTGGGACATAAATCACCCGTACCGTTTCAACGGCGAAAGTATCGACACCACGCTCAAAAACCTTGGCGGCAGAATTTGTTACGTCCATATCAAGGACAGCGTCGTCCAGAACGGAGTAACGAAATATAAAATGCTGGGCTACGGCGATATTCCCGTCAAAGACGCCTTGCGCGGATTGAAGAAAGCCGGATACGACGGCACCGTTTCGCTGGAATGGGTGAAACGCTGGGAGCCCGACCTCGAAGAGCCCGGCATCGTGTTCTCGCAGTTCATAAGCACGATAAAAAGATATCTGAAACAATTATAAAAATCCAAAATAAAAGTCGCGCCGATCGGTGCGATTTTTTTGTGTAACGCAACCCGCCTTCCGCATATAATGATAAAAACGCGGAGGGCTTATGAATAACGATAAACGACTGGAAATAATTTTCAACCATATTAAAAACGGGGTGGAATTTATATCGACGGACAACGTCTTTATCGACGAAACCGTGCGTATCGGCAAACACACGATAGTTTATCCCGACCAGTACATAAGGGGGAATACCGTGATCGGCAACAGTTGCGTCCTGGACACGGGAAACGTCATTGAGGACAGCATAGTCGGAAACGGCGTAACAATCATAAAAAGCGTGTTAAGGAATGCAAAAATAGGCGATAAAACCACTGTCGGGCCGTTTGCCAACGTTCATACCAACGCCGACGTCGGGAAAGAATGCAGGGTTGGAAACTTTGTGGAAATCAAAAACGCAACCGTCGGACAGCGCGTCAAGGCGGCGCATCTCGCGTACGTCGGCGACGTCGATATCGGCGATTTGTGCAACGTCGGGTGCGGAAGTATCTTTGTGAACTACGACGGCAAAAACAAGCACAGAAGCACCGTCGGGGAAAGCGTTTTTATCGGCAGTAACAGCAACGTTATCGCGCCTGTCAACATTGAAAACAACGCCTATATCGCGGCGGGCACGACCGTCACCGTCGACCTTCCGAAAAACTGTATGTGCATCGGTCGAAGCCGCGAAACCGTCAAGGAAAACCGCACGAAGTACGTCAAAAACCAGTTTGATATGAAATACTTCGGCACGGACGGCATACGCGGGATTTACGGCGAAACGCTTTGTGACGATCTTGCGTACCTTGTCGGAAATTTTCTGGGTTATTCCGCGGACGGCGGCAAAGTCGTGCTCGGCAGGGATACGAGGATAAGCGGCGAAAAACTGTCCAGCGCGATTATAAGCGGCATTATCGACGCCGGCGCGGACGTGATAAACCTCGATATAGTGCCGACGCCCGCCGTGTCTTTCGTCACGCGTGAAATCGACGCAAACTACGGCGTTATGATAAGCGCGTCGCACAATCCGCCCGAATACAACGGCATAAAAATCTTTATGAGCGACGGACGAAAACTTTGCCGCATCGAAGAAGCCGAAATCGAAAAACATATCGAAAGCAAGCGAAAAGTCGTCGCAAACGAAAAAGGCAAGGTCGAAAACGGGGCAGCATATTTTGAAAACTACGTGCGGGCGGTGACGGAAATCGCCGACGATTTGTCGGGGCTCAAAGTCGTCTTGGACTGTGCGAACGGCGCGCTTTCACACGTTGCGAAACACGTTTTTGAAAGCCTTAACGCCACCGTGTATTCCTTTAACGATGAAGGGTGCGGGCGAATTATCAATCACGAGTGCGGCGCGACCGACACAAAATTTTTGCGACAAAAGGTGAAAGAACTTAACGTCGACGTCGGATTTGCGTACGACGGCGATGCCGACCGCCTTATCGCTGTCGACGAAAACGGCCGCGAAGTCGACGGGGACGAAATTATTTTCATCATCGCGCGCGAACTTCTGAAAAAAGGAAAACTCAATAAAAAGAAAGTCGTTTGCACGGTTTTAAGCAATATGGGCGTTGAAAGAAACTTAAACTCCATGGGCGTGAGTATGCTGCGCGTGGACGTCGGCGATCATAACGTGCAGGCGGCGATGGCAAAAGGCGGCTACGTCCTTGGCGGCGAGCAGTCGGGGCACATAATCCTTGGCGAGTTTGCGGCGACGGGCGACGGACTTCTTGCAAGCGTGTACCTTGCAAGCACGATAAAGAAAACGAAACTGCCGCTGAGCGTCTTGTCAAAAGTTACGCGATATCCGCAAATCAACGCAAGTTTCGCCGTGAAAAACAAGTCGGAAGTCGTCAGAAACAAGGACTTACAAAACTACGTTTCGGCAATAAAAGGGGAACTGCCCGAGGGCAGAATTCTGATCCGCGAAAGCGGCACGGAAGAAAAAATCAGACTTACCGTCGAGGCGAAAGACGAAGAAATAATGAACAACGCGTTCAAAAAAATGTCGAAGTACATAAAAGAAAAATTTATGTAAAAACGAAATAAAACAAAAAGAAAGAAGCAACGCATTTCGCGTTGCTTCTTCCTGACTTAAAGCAAATATATATCAGATTTTTGATATATCGAGTTTTTGGAATCCGCCATACATTTCCTGTGCGACGTCGTCATAGCAATCTTTGCCCAAAAACAGTTTATAGATTTCGCGCGCCTTTTCGACGTAATCGAAGTTGAGTTTTTCGGGAGCGATATCGTGATACTGCACCCACGCGTCGAAGTATGCGTCGGCGTAAGCGGTTTCGAGATTCGTGTAATAAGCGTTGTAGGGCATTTGCAGATAAATCTCGCCGTTTTGGAAGGCTGAAAGGTTGTTGAATATTTCGGGTTTTTCTTTGAGTTGGGTTTTGAGAATATAAAGTCCGCCGGCGTCAAGGATAATCCTTTGAGGATTCATTTTTACGAGTTTTTCAAGGTCGAGCGATTTCTGGTATCCTTTGTAGCCGTTTTCGTCCAGAACGTTTCTGATTTTTGAAACGTCGAAGATGGAGTAATTTGCCGACGAACTTTCAATGCCGTGCGTGCCGTAGTTGCTCTGACAGCCGAGATACACGGTTGCTTTTTTGGACTTGTCGATGCCTTCGCCGATGCTCGAAAGATAGGTTTCCGTGTCGGAAATGAACGATAAAAGTTCGTTTGCGCGTTCTTTCCTGTTCAGAATGTCGCCAAGAAGGGCAATGGATTTTTTGACGTTTGCGTCAAACGCTTCCGTCTTGCCGTAACTTAATACCACAACGGGTTTCCCGATTTTTTGCTGTAAATCGTCCATCGCCGCCTTGTCCGAAGTGTAAAGGGAGAATACGATATCGGGGTTTAACGAAAGGATCTTTTCGGCTTCGGGCGAGCCTTGCGGACCTCCCTTGCCGCACGACGGAAGGGAATTGAACAAATCCTTGTTGACCATTTTATACGGTCTTATCGAAAGTGTTGCTCCAACGCCCGTGCCGTCTTTATCGACGTCCTCGACGCCGACAAGTTTCGACAAATCGCCGACGTAGGTGTAAAGGCGAAGAGAGCCTGCGCCGATGCATACGACGCGGTTGATTTTTTCGGGCACGGTAACTTCGCGCCCCAGAAGGTCGGTTACGGTTTTGCCGTTTGCGTTATCATTGCCTTTGTTACACGCCGAAAAAGCGAAAAGCGACGACAGAGTAACGATAATCATCAAAAGAATCAAAGCAGATTTTTTCATTTTCAGTCCTCGTATATAATCGTTTTTTTGCCGTTTATTTCAACGACGTCGGCATTCACGTCGAAAGTATCCTTAAAGTCTTGTGCGGTTACGCAGTCCGCGGGGCATTGTCGCAGGATTTTCCCGTCCTTCATAAACGCGATATCGTCCGCAAATCTTAGTGCCAGCGACAGGTCGTGCACGATCGCGACGGTAATTACGTTTTTGTCCACCGTAAGTTTTTTGATGAAAGACAAAACGTCTGCCTGATTTTTCACGTCAAGATTGCTTGTAAGTTCGTCAAAAAGCAAAACCTGTGGTTCTTGTGCAAGGGCGCGGGCGATGGCGATTTTTTGTTTTTCGCCGCCCGAAAGGCTGTCGACGTTCCGCATTGCGAAGTCTTCCACGGAAAGGTCTTTGAAAAGTTTTTCCACAACGGACAAATCGTTTTCGGTAACGCCCCATCTGATGTAAGGACGTCGCCCGAGAAGCACCGCGTCGAACGCGCTCCCCGACGGGAAGAAAACGTTTTGCGGGACGTATCCCAGAAGTTTTGCTTTTTCGCGCGGTTTAAGCGACGATAAATCCGCGTCGTCAAGGGTGATTTTGCCGAAAGACGGAGTCAATAACCCCAGAATATTTGAAAACAAAGTTGTCTTTCCCGCTCCGTTTGCGCCGAGAAGGAAAGTGCATTTCCCAGATTCCGCCTGAAAATTCACGCCGTCCAGGACTTGTTTTCCGGAGGAATATTTGAACGATAAATCAGATATTTTCAGATTCATTCTTCTTCCTCCTTAAAAGTATTGCCAAAAAAACGGGGCCGCCGATAAGCGACGTTACTACGCCGACGGGAACCGAAGTGCCGAAAATCGGCAGACGTCCCAGAATATCGGATATTAACAAAAGCAGCGCGCCCGCAAGGAACGACGACGGCAAAAGAAATCTGTAATCGTCGCCGACGATGCGTTTCATAAACTGCGGCGCGGTAAGCCCGACAAACCCGATTATGCCCAGAAACGATACGGTAACCGACGTGATGAGCGACGCAAGCAACAGCGACATAATCGTCATAAAACGAGTGTTCACGCCAAGAGTTTTCGCATACGCAATCCCGCCCGACATCGCCGAAAAATCCCAACGCTTCAAAAAGAAGAACAACGTCGAAACCGCAACGACGATAAACATAATAAGGTCGGTTTTGTAGGACGCGCGCCCAAGGTCGCCGAAAGTCCAGTACACAGCGGAAGCAACCTGCGTGTCGCTTGCAAAATATTGAATGAGCGTCGTGCCTGCCTGAAAAATCGCGGATACCGCAACGCCCGCAAGCACTATCGCCGAGGCGTTCAGATTTTTAAGCCGCGCAAGAAGAAGTATCGAGCCGGCAGCGATAATCGCCGCTAAAAACGAGAAAGTCGAAACAAGATAAGGATTGCTTATCGAAAGCCACGAGCCGTGCGTAGAGTGGAACGCGCCCGCCCCGACGACGATGATTGCAAAGTTTGCCCCGAAAACGGCGGCGTTGCTCACGCCGAGCGTCGTGGGGGAAGCAAGCGGATTTTTCAAAACCGTCTGCATGACAAGCCCCGACACCGCAAGACCGCCGCCCGCAATAAGCGCGGCGATGACGCGCGGAAACCTTATGCGACGGACGATAAGCCGCGCCGTTTCGCTGCCTTTGTTGAATATTGCAAGGAAAACTTCTTTGAACGAAAGCGTGCCGCTGCCGACGAAAACGCTCACGACGAAAAACAAAAAAACAAGCGCGAGAAGTATAAGAATTATCGCGATTTTTTTTGCCTTGGCGACGTTGTATTGTTCGCTTACGGAAAGCGTTTTTTCGTTCTTTCTGTTCATATCGATAAAATTATGCAAAAAAAACAGTAGTTTGTCAAACAATATCTTTGGTTTTGTCCGGATAATTTAATTATAACTATACTTTATCGAACGCAATGTTTGATATGTCGAAATTTGCCGAACAAACAGTATTGACAACCGAACACGTCGTATGATAAAATAACGAAAGGAGAATACTATGAATAAAAAAATCGAAGATACAAATGAGAAAATCTACAACGCCTTTTCAGAAGTTTTGCTCCTTAAAGACTACAACGACGTGAGGATTCAGGACGTGCTGGACAAAAGCGGCGTCGCAAGAAGTACCTTTTACGCGCACTACAAAACGAAGGAAGATTTATTGAAATCGGTCTGCACGACGATATTTTCGCACGTGTTTTCGCACGTTCTGAAAGAGGAAAAAAGCCACGACTTTTCCCGCTCGTCGATTTTTGATTACAAACATTTCATAACGCACATTTTTTATCACATAAAGGACGAAAGCCGCCTTATACACGCGATTTTGCTTTCGCAAAGCAAGGCGATTTTCCTTGACTATATGCGGGAAGGCGTCAGGGAGTTTGCGACCGCGTGCGTCGTCAACGGTTTCGTCGACCTGAAAGGATTGCCCGAAAAACTGAAAGTCAGAAGCGTTATCGAAAGTTTCATTCTTATCATCGAGTATTGGAGCGACGCGGGATTTTCGGACACGCCCGAAAAACTCACCGATTACTTCCTGAAACTTAACGTATAAATCTTTAATTGCGACATAAAAAAGCACGCCGTAAAAAGCGTGCTCTTTTTTATAAGACTCAAATGGAAATTACAGTTTACTTGCGGCTTCTTTATCGAGAATCACCGTGACCGACGGGTGCAGCTGCAATACCGAGGCGGGACAACTTTCGTCAACTTTCCCCGAAATCATTCTGAAAACGGCGTCCGCTTTGTTTTTGCCGCTTGCGAGCATAAGGATTTTTTTGGCGCGCATTATCTCGCCGATGCCCATCGTGATCGCGCTTTTCGGAACCTCGTCTATCTGACCGAAAAAGCGGGAATTGTCGCTTATGGTTTTTTCGGTGAGCCATACGCGGTGGGTGACGCTGTCGAAAGGCGTGCCCGGCTCGTTAAAAGCGATGTGTCCGTTGCCGCCGATGCCCAGAACCTGAATATCGACGACGGCGTTTTTCAAAAGGGCGGAATACCTTGCACATTCTTCGTCGACGTTTTCCGCCGTGCCGCAGGGGATATTGACGTTTTTCATATCGACGTCGATTTTTGAAAACAGGTTGCGCGTCATGAAGTTTACGTAGCTTTCCTTGTGCGACGCGGGAAGCCCGACGTATTCGTCAAGGTTGAAAGTCCTGACGTCTTTATAAGACGTGCCGCGATCACGATGGTCTTTTACCATTTCCGCGTAAAGCGGCAGCGGAGTCGAGCCCGTTGCGAGCCCGAGCGTTGCGGACGGGTTGTTTTTGACGACTTTGTAAACTTCGTTGAACGCGGCTTTGCCGAATTCTTCTGAGTTTTCAACGATAATTATTTTCATATTTTACCTCGGATTAAATTATACTATTATCAGGCTATCGGAGTCAACACAAAAGCCCGGGTAAAGCATTATATTATATGTTGAGCGCGCGCTGTTGACACCCCGTTTTCGGTATGATAAAATATAACGGAAAGGAATTTTATGGATAACGAAAAAAAGAAATTTGCAGTCATCGTTGTCAACGACAAAAGCGGGCGAGGAAAACGCGCAAACGTCGATAAACTCAAAAAAACGATGCTGAAAACGTACGACGTACGCGTGTTTCATATTACCGACGGCGAAGGGTTTTCGTACGTGCCGTGCGACGTTATCGCCGTATTCGGCGGCGACGGCACGCTCAACTCCGTCGTGAATATGTACGCCGACAAGGAAACGAAAATTATTTACGTTCCGTCGGGCACGCTTAACGAATGCTCGAAAAACGCCGACGGACATTTTGAAATCAGGTCGTTGGGACACGCCGACGAAAAATATTTTACTTACGTCCTTGCGACGGGCACGTTCACGCCGCTCGGCTACAACGTCGATAACAAGCTGAAAAGGAAAATAAAAGCGCTTGCGTATATCCTGGGCGTGTTCAAGGAACTGAAAGTTTACAGAATCCCCGCAAAAATTTGCGCCGACGGGAAAACGCAAAAGGGCGAATATTCGCTTATTATGGCGATTAAGTCAAAGCAATGTTTTAACCTTAAATTCAACCGCGCTTACAAAAAAACGGGCGGGATTTACCTTTTGACGATCGCCGCGCCGAAGCACGATAAACTCCTTGGACTTATCGAACTTTTCTTCCCGTATTTCAGGGCGTTCTTCGTCGGATTTTCAAAGGAGTATTCGTCAAAGCGGATAAAGTTTTTGAAAATAAACAATGCAAATATCACGATCGAAGGCGGCGCGACTTTCTGCGTCGACGGCGAAAAGCGAGATATGCCGCAGTCGTTTGATATTGCGGAATCAGGGCTTAATCCGCCGATTACGGTCATATCAAAGCGTTGTTTTGATAAATTGCAATAAATAAGAGGTGTCTTATGCAAACACAAAAGGTCAGAAAAGCCGTTATCCCGGCAGCGGGGCACGGCACCAGGTTTATGCCGATCACGAAAAGCGTCCCGAAAGAGATGCTTGTACTTGTCGATAAACCAGCAATCCATTACATAGTCGAAGAATGCGCCGAAAGCGGCATCGAAGAAGTCGCGATAATAGTCAGCCGCGGCAAGGAAGCAATCGAAAGATACTTTACGCCGACCTTAAACGACACGCCGGAACTTAAAGCACTTCTTAAAAAAATCAAAATCACCTTTATCACGCAGAAAACCCTGAACGGGACGGGCGGGGCAATATTGCTTACGAAAGACTTTGTCGGGGACGAACCTTTTGCGGTGCTTTTCGGCGACGACGTCGTCGTGAACGACGTGCCGTGCATAAAACAACTTATCGACGCGTACGACGAAACGGGCAAAACAGTTGTCGGCGTGCAGGAAGTCGAAAACGAACTTGCGGTGCTGTACGGCGCAATCGAAAAAGGCGAGTCGCACGGACGTTTTACCGAGTTTAAGAACCTTATCGAAAAACCCGACATTAACAATCTTCCGTCAAATCTCGTGAGCCTTGGACGTTTCGTGCTGTCAAACGGGATTTTCGGCGCGCTGGAACAAACGCCGATGCGCGGGACGGAACTTGTTCTTCCCGAAGCGGTTTCGACCATTGCAAAGACGGAAGGCGCGGTCGCTTATACCTTCGAAGGGGCGCATTACGACATCGGAAATAAGTTGGGATATGCTATCGCCGCCGCCGATTTCTCGCTTGCGCGATTCGGCGACGACTTCAAAAAACACATAAAAACTATTTTGTAGTATTCTTTTTAAGAACCGTTATAAAGACGTCGCTTTTGCCGTAGTTCTTGTTGAAAGCGCCGTCTTTTTTATTTGCCGAAAATGCGACAACGCCGCTTTCAAAAACCTTTACGCAAGCCGCAGACGCGGGATATTTTTCGATTTTTTCAATGCTTACGGCGTCGTACGAATACAACGTCACGTGTTCGCCGTCAAAGAGCGCGATTCTCCCGGACTCGTCATAATACGGCACAAGCGTCGTTTCTGAATCGTACGTGCGCGTTATCACTTCGTCAAGGTGCGTGCAAAAAAGCGAGAGTGTCGTTTTTCCGTTTTGCGACGATACGAGCATAAGGTTTTCGCCGTTTTTGAGAATTTTCGTAAATCCTGCGGGAGAGAGTTGTTTTTTATAAGACACGACGGCGTTTTCGTCTGCGGTAAACAAGAACTTTTCGCCGTTTTCAAGGTAAATTCCCGCAAATCCGCCGTTGAAAGGCAGAATTTCATCGATTGTTTTTCCCGCCGTTTCGTCGGACGACAGGAAACCGTAAAAGTCCGAATACCTTACGTGAACAAAATTTTTTTCAAGGTTCACGAACATATTGACCGTTTCGTCCTTTTCGTAACACAGGGCGATTTTCGGGGACGAAAGATATATCGACGACGATTTTTCAATCACTCCGTCGCTACCGATAACCCGTACGGACAAGGAAGAATCGCTTGTCGTTATCGAAAGAAGTCTTCCGTTTGTTTGAAGGTGCAGCGTGCCGTCGACTTCCTTTTCAAAAACCGTTCTGTTGATTACGACAAGGTCGAAATTCATTTTGTACAGTGCAACGTACGAGTCGGATTTCGTAAGGACGAAAAACCCGTCGCCCGTGATTTTGGACGAAAGATAATATTCCGCACCGTCGCCCGACAATGCTATGGTTTTTTTAAGGGTAAGATTTTCGTCGACAAGGGCGCACGCGACCGACGGCGCGTCGGTTTTTACGTCGTAGCCGTTTGACGAAGTGTCGAAAAAGACGTATGCGGTTTTGCCGAAAGTATGTACGTTTTTAAGGATATCGTCATCGTTGCCGCCGATATTCTGGAATTGTTGCCCGTTGTACGAATACGCGCTTTTCGGAAGGGTGTTGTAAAACACGGGACGTTCGGGCTTGTCCGTTTCCGCCGTGTTTTTTGTTTTGGTTTCCGCGACGGCGGGGGCGGTGGATTTCTGGATTTTTTCAAGATATAAAAGACAAAATACGCTTATCGCAAGCATAAGCGTTACCGTAAGCCATTTGTAAAGTTTTACGTTTTTCATATTTCACCTCAGGTGAAAGTGTAGCACCCGAAAAACGTTATTTCCCGCCTTTCGCAAAAGAAGTCAGAATTCGTGCAATTGTCCTATTTCCCGCGCAAGATACGGGGCGAGTCGGCACGGTTGTGCGATATATTTCGTTTATGAAAGATTCTTCCGAAAGGTTTTCTTCGTAAAGCACGCGCGCGCCGAAATTTCTTGCGTATTCGGCGTTGTCAAGCTGATCCCCGCGCGAAGCCGACTTTGAAAGCGGGATAAGAAGCAAAGGTTTTTTGAGATAAGTCAACTCGCATATTGCGCCCGCGCCGGCACGGGATACGACAAGGTCTGCGGCGGCGAATAAATCGCCGATATCGTTTGTGAATTCCACGGGGTGATAACCTTGTTTTTCGGGAATTTCGTTTTTGCCTTTTCCCGTGACGTGTACGATTTCGTAGTCTTTCAACAGTACGTCAAGGGATTGCGCCAGAACGTCGTTCAACTTCTTTGCGCCCATACTTCCGCCGATGACGAGAAGGGTTTTTCTGGACTTGTCAAGCCTGTACTTTTTCACTGCCGCGCTTGCGTTTCCGAATTCCACTTCTTTGCGTAAAGGAAAGCCTACGTATATAAAATCGTCGGATAAAGTCGCTGTTTTGTCAAAACCCGTCAAAATCGTCGCGCCTTTTTTCCCGGCGATTCTGTTTGCAAGGCCAAGCGAAAGATCGCTTTCGTGGGCGACGCACGGGATTTTGAGTTTTCGTGCCGCAAGCACCGTCGGCAGGGATATAAAACCGCCTTTTGAAAACACGACGTCGGGGTGGATTTCTCTTAAAAACCTTTTTTGTTCTCTGACCGCCTTGAACAGCACGAAAGGGATTTTCAGGTTTTTGAAAACGTGCGCGCGGTCAAGCCCTACGGTGTGTATTTCGTGATAGAAAATGCCCGCGTCTTTCACAAGCGTTTTTTCGATACCGCTTCCGCCGACGAAGTATATTTTGTCAAAGTTTTCTTTTATCTCGGGCAGAAGCGCAAGAATCGGAATCACGTGTCCGCCGCTGCCGCCGCCCGTAAGCACGATTGTCTTGTTTTTCATAGCGTCCATAGTAAAATATATCCTAAGGCTTGCAAAAAATACCGAAAATTCAAAAATGACTTGCAAAGTATCGCGTTATGTTGTTATAATTAAACGTGACTTGAAAATATGATACGTTATGAGGTGAATTATGAAATACGTTAAATTTACATCTTTCGACAACACGATTTTGCAGGCATACGTCTGGGACGACGTGAAAATGCCCAAGGGAGTCGTGCAGATCGTACACGGTATGGCGGAACACGCGCGCCGTTACGACGACTTTGCAAAGTTTCTGAATGCGAACGGATATATTGTTTTTGCGGACGACCACCGCGCCCACGGCAACACCGAAAAGAAAAACGACATCGGATATCATGCGGGCGATATTTACGGCGACTCCGTCAAGGACGAACTTTTTATCACAAAATACCTTTCCGAAAAATACGCGCTCCCCGTGGTATTTCTCGGACACAGCTACGGCAGTTTCATCGGACAACGCTATCTTGAAAACAACAGCGACGCGGTCGGCGTTATTTTGTCGGGCAGCGCGCGTCAACCCGGCGTCGTGGTGGGCGCGGGCAAGTTTTTCTCAACCACCATCACAAAGATGAAAGGCGAACAGGCGAAAGGCAAATTTATGGACAAAGTCGCTTTCGGCAGTTTCAACAAGCCTTTCAAAAAAGAAGGGCACAACTTTGCCTGGCTCTCGCGCGACGTCGATCAGGTCAAAAAGTACTGCTACGACGAACAATGCGGATACGTCATGTCCAACAACTTCTATAAATGCTTTATGAACGGGCTTTCGGAAGTTTACAAAAAGGAAAACCTTGCAAAAGTCAATAAGGATCGTCCCATTGCGATTTTCAGCGGCGAAAAGGATCCCGTCGGCGGAAAGAACGCGTCGAACGTCAAAAAACTTGCCGAAATGTACAAAAGGCTTGGCGTGAAAAACGTCAGCATCAAAATTTACAAAGATTGCCGTCACGAGATACTGAACGAACTTAACAACAAGGAAGTTTACAAGGATATGCTTGACGCCATCAACGGATTCGTCGGAAAATAACACGGCAAAACAAAAAGACTTTCAAAAACACGCTTTCGGGCGTGTTTTTTTTGCGCCGCCGCGGTACGGATTGCGGCGCGGTTATATTTTGACTGCGTCAAAGTTATATTTGCTTTGCAAGTTATATTTTGACTTTGTCAAAGTTATATTTTGACTGTCGCCAAAACTAAGGTGTTTATTCGCTTGCATTTTGATAATAATGTCAAGGGGACGATGATATGCGTCAAAGGGACGCACAATATTTTGTGGTTTTTTTCAAAAACCGACCACAATTTACTTTTTTTATTTATAAAAATATGTTACACTAATTTGGTAGTTTAATTTTGAAACTTTTAACGATTTTGTGAGAGGAAAATAATGTCATCTAATTACAGCGCAGAAAAAATCGAAATTCTGGAAGGTCTTGAAGCGGTAAGACTTCGCCCCGGTATGTATATCGGCGGCACGGGCAACCACGGGCTTCATCATATCCTTTGGGAAATTATCGACAACAGTATCGACGAAGTCGCAAACGGATACGGCAATACCGTCGAAATTACTCTTATGGGCGACAACGTCGCTCGCGTTGCCGACAACGGCCGCGGTATCCCCGTGGACATTCATCCGAAACTGAAAGTCAGCGGCGTGGAAGTCGTTTTCACACAGTTGCACGCGGGCGGCAAATTCAATAACGACTCGTACGCGTATTCGGGCGGTCTGCACGGCGTCGGCGCAAGCGTCACGAACGCACTGTCCGAGTGGCTCACCGTCGAGGTTTATAAGGACGGCAACGAATATCGTCAGGACTTCCATTCGCCCGAAGTCAACGGAAAAATCAAGTCGGGCATTCCCGTCGGTAGTCTGAAACTTGTCGGGAAAACCAAAAAGACGGGCACGCAGGTTACGTTCAAGCCGGATACGCGTGTTTTCAAAAACGAAAAATTCAATTACCAGATCATTGCGACGCGTCTTCGCGAAATCGCTTTTCTGAACAAGTCGATTACGCTTATCCTGAACGACAACCGTCCCGAAAACGAAGGCGGCACCGGAAAACAAAGCGTTTATCATTACGAAGGCGGCCTTTCGGACTTCGTGTCGTATATCAATGCCGAAAAGGACGCGATTTACTTGAAACCTATTCATATTACGGCGGAACAGGACGGCGTACAGGTTGACGTCGCGATGCAGCATACGACGGGTTATACTGAAAACATTTTTTCTTTCGTCAACAATATCCCGACTCCCGACGGCGGCACGCACGAGATAGGGTTTAAGTCGGCTTGCACGAAAGTCTTCAACGCGTATGCACAAAAAAACAACCTTATCAAGGACAAAAAGCTTTCCGCGCTTATCGGCGAGGACTATCGTGAAGGCATGACGGCGGTAATTTCCGTAAGGCTCAAAAACGTGCAGTTCGAAGGGCAGACGAAAACCAAACTCGGCAATCCCGAGGTCAAGCCGCTTGTGGAACAACTCGTGTCGCAGAAACTTGACGAATTTCTGAATCTTAAATCGTCAAAGTCGATTGCCGAAAAGATTGTGGAAAAGGCAATGGGTGCGGCTCGCACGCGCGATAACGTACGCCGCGCGAAAGAACTGAGCCGTCAGCAAAAGAGCATAAACAACGCAAACCTTGTCGGAAAACTTGCGTCCTGCACTGGGAAAAAGCCCGAATTCAACGAATTGTTTATCGTCGAGGGCGATTCCGCAGGAGGCAGCGCAAAGCAAGGTCGCGACCGCACTACGCAAGCGATTTTACCCCTTCGCGGAAAGCCGTTGAACGTCGAAAAATCGTCAATCGACAAAATCCTTGAAAACGAGGAATTCAGGACGCTTATAAGCGCATTGGGCACGGGGCTCGGCGACGATTTCAACATCGATGACCTTAAATATCACAAGATAATTATCCTTGCCGATGCCGACCAGGACGGCGGACACATCAGGGCGATTCTTCTCACGTTCTTTTTCAGATATATGCGGCGACTTATCACCGACGGCCACGTTTACATCGGTATGCCGCCCCTTTACAAACTGCAAAAGAAAGACGAGGTCGAATACTGCTATAACGACGAAGAACTTGAAACGAAACGTCAGAACTTCGGCAGGAATTATACCTTGCAACGCTTCAAGGGACTTGGCGAAATGAACCCCGAACAACTGTGGGAAACGACGATGAATCCTTACAACAGAAGTCTTACGCGCGTTACCATCGAGGACGCTACGGAAGCGGAAAAGAGCATTTCGACGCTTATGGGCGACAAGTCCGAGCCGAGAAAAGAATATATCAACGAACACGCAAACTTCAACCGTGAAGATTACTTCGATAAGGTGGTGAACGGATAATGGCAAAGAAACAAACGGAAATTGAAAACAGATCGCAACTTTTCGAAATGTCCGTCGAAGAAGTCATGCACACTTCGATGATGCCGTACAGCGAATACGTTATCCTTGACCGCGCCATTCCGCGCGTCGAAGACGGTCTTAAACCCGTGCAACGCCGTATCCTTTACGCTATGTACGAACTCGGAAACACCCCGGACAAACCGCATAAGAAGTCGGCGCGTATCGTCGGCGAATGTCTGGGCAAATTCCACCCCCACGGCGACACGTCCGTTTACGACGCTATGGTCAGAATGGCGCAACCTTTCAATATGAGAGAAGTGCTGATCGACGGCCACGGCAACTTCGGCAGTATCGACGGCGACGGCGCGGCGGCAATGCGTTACACCGAAGCCCGTCTGAATCCCCTTGCGATGGAAATCCTGAAAGACCTGGAAAAGGACACCGTACCATGGCAATGGAACTTCGACGACACGATGAAAGAGCCGGTGCTTTTGCCGTGCCGATTCCCCAACCTTCTCGTGAACGGCGCAAACGGCATAGCGGTCGGTTTTTCGACGAATATCCCGACTCACAATATCGGCGAAATCATCGACGGCGCGGTTGCGGTTGTCGATAATCCCAAAATCAAACTTGACGAACTTATGAAAATCGTCCCCGGCCCCGACTTTTCGACGGGCGGCATAATTATCGCGGGGGACGACCTTGTGCAGGCGTACTCGACGGGCAAGGGCAAAATCACTCTGCGCGCGAGAATCCACATCGAAGACGGCGAATACGAAAAGAAAAACATCGTTATTTCGGAACTGCCGTATCAGGTTGAAAAAGCCGACCTGCTGCAAAAAATACTGCAACTTCGCGAAGCGAAAAAAGACATACTCGGCGGTATTTCGGACATCGTGGACGAGTCCGACAGAAACGGTATGCGCGCCGTAATTAAGGTGCGTAAGGACGCCGACGCGCAGAAAATCGTAAATTATCTTCTTGCGCATACCAAACTTGAAACAAACTTCAATATCAATATGGTGGCGATCGCGGAAGGCAAGCCCAAACAACTCGGACTTGTCGAAATGCTGGTGCATTACGTCAACTTCCAGCGCGACGTGCTTATAAAACGCTGCAATTTTGACCTGAAACAGGCGAAAATCCGCGCGGAAATCGTGGAAGGACTGCTCATCGCAATCAACAATATCGACGAAATAATCAAAATCATCAAGACGTCGAAATCGGCGGCGATTGCGTCGGAGAGAATGCGTCAGAGATTCGGACTCACCGAAAGACAGGCGCAGGCAATCCTTGAAATGAAACTTCGTCGTCTGACGGGGCTTGAAGAAGACGCGCTCAAAGCTGAACTTGCGGAACTTAAAAAGACAATCGAGGAACTTACCGCGATTCTTAACAGCAAGAGATTGCAAAACAACAAGATAAAATCCGACCTTCTGGACGTCAAAAAGCGTTTCAAATCCCCAAGAAAAAGCGAAATCATCGGCGAAAAGGAATCGAAAAAGGAAATCCCGTTCAAATCCGACGAAACCGCTTATAAGGAAGGCGTCGTGGTACTGAGCGACTCCGGCACGCTGAAATTCGTCGGTACACGCGGCTTCCAGCAGGCGGCGCGACGGGCGGCGGACGTCGACAAAAACACGACCGTCAAAAAGGCGGAATTCGTCAACAATCGTTTGAAACTCATCGCGTTTTCAAACCTCGGCAATATCTTCAAAATCGAAATCGACGACTTGCCCGAAAAGAAATACCGTGACAAGGGCATAACCCTTGCGGAACTTAACAAGGACGCGCTTGCGAAAGAATATGCCGTACAGATTTTCACGGCGGAAAACTTCCCCATCGGCGAGGCGTTGATTTTCACGAAACAAGGCATGGTCAAACGCACGTCTTTTGACGAACTTAACGTTTCGAAATCGGCGTACAAGGCGATAAATCTTACAGACTGCGACGAAGTCGTGTCGGTCGAAGTCGTGAAAGACGGGCTCAACGTGTTCACTGCAACCGAAAACGGAATGTGTCTTGCGTACGAAACGCAGGAAATCCCAGTGCAGGGCAGAAACGCGGGCGGCGTAAAGAGCATACAACTCGACAGCGGCGACAGCGTGGCTTTTGCGGGGCTTATCAACGACGAAGGCGAAATCCTTGTCGTCAGCGAAACGGGCTTTGCAAAACGAGTGTTTGCGTTCACTTTCGACTTATCCAAACGTTACAGAAAGGGTGTGAAACTCATTGATATGCCCACAGGTATCAAAGTCGCGCTTGCGGCGTACGTCAAGGAGCCTTACGACATCGCGGTGTTCGACGGCGAAAACGTATTCGGGTTTTCGACCGAAGACGTGAAACTCGACGGGCGCACCACGCGCGGTAAACAACTTCAAAAATTTGCGGGAAAAATAACTGCCGACAAGCACGTCGTCGATTATTTCAGACCGCTCAACGTATAAAAAGAGGTACTACTTATGAAAATCGGCTTTGACAGCGAAAAGTATATGCAGATTCAGTCCAAGCATATTCTGGAACGCATCGACAGCTTCGGCGGAAAACTTTATCTTGAATTCGGCGGAAAACTCTTTGACGACTTGCATGCGTCAAGGGTGCTTCCCGGGTTTGACGAAAACGCAAAAATCAAACTTTTGCAGAAACTCAAAGACAAATGCGAAATTATCTTTTGCATCAGCGCGTCGGATATCGAAAGAAATAAAATCCGCGCGGACTACGGCATCACTTACGGCGCGGAAATTTTGCGGCTTATCGACGCGATGACTTCAATGAAAATCAAGGTCAACAGCATCGTTATCACAAAGTTTGAGGATCAGCCGTCGGCGATTGCGTACAAAAACAAACTGGAAGCGCGCGGCATTAAGGTTTATATGCACGGGCTCACGAAAGGTTATCCCACCGACGTCGATACGATTGTGTCCGACGAAGGCTACGGCAAAAATCCTTACATCGAAACGACGCGTCCTTTGGTTGTCGTAAACGCCCCGGGCCCCAACAGCGGGAAACTTGCGACGTGTCTCGGGCAACTTTATCACGAATACAAACGCGGCGTGAAGGCGGGCTATGCGAAGTTTGAAACCTTCCCCATCTGGAATCTTCCTTTGAAACACCCCGTGAATATCGCGTACGAGGCGGCGACCGCCGACATCAAAGACGTGAATATGATCGACTACTTCCACTTGCAGGCGTACGGCGTGCAGACCGTAAACTACAACAGGGATATCGAAGTGTTTCCCGTCGTGCGTTCCATTTTGTCAAAACTTTCGGCAAACGAGCTCGACTACAAATCCCCCACGGATATGGGCGTAAATATGGCGGGCTACTGCATTTTCGACGACGAAGCGTGTCAGGAAGCGTCGAAACAGGAAGTCATCCGCCGCTATTACAAGAGCTGCTGCGACAATAAAAACGGCAGAGTCGACCTTGCGACCGTAAAACGTATCGAACTTTTAATGGGCGAACTCGGCATCAAACCCGCGAACAGGGCGGTCGTGCAACCCGCGCTCGATAAGGAAGCCGCGTCCGGCGAACCCGCCTGCGCGATCGAACTCAAAGACGGCACGATAGTTACGGGCAGAGATACGAAACTTATGTCCGCGCCCGCGTCGACCATTCTCAACGCTTTGAAATCGCTTGCGAAACTTCCCGACCGTTTGAAACTTATCGCGCCGCAAATCGTCAAACCCATTATGGATCTGAAACAGCAGTTTTTGCATGAGAAAAACTACAAACTCACGCTCAACGAAGTGCTTGTCGCGCTGTCGATCTGCGCCGCAACAAACGAGGCGGCGGCTATGTGCGTCGATTGCATAAACGACCTTGCGGGCTGCGAAATGCACAGCACGAGAATGCTCCTTAAAAGCGATGAGGACGCGCTGAGAAAGATTAAGGTCAATCTTACGTCGGAACCCAAGTTTTTAAGCGACCAACTTTGCGATTTTTAATTTATTTGCCGCTTGAAAAACGACCTACCGCAACAGGTTGTGGTTTTGTTTTTTGACGACGAATATCTTTGATTTTCGCGGCGGATAAGTATATACTTATTATAATTTTTCAATTTGGAGGGCTTTATGGCAAAAATACCCGAAAGAAAATCGGTAAAAGACAAATACAAATGGAATCTTTGCGACCTTGTCAACGGCGACGAGGCGTGGGAAGAAAAATATAACGAACTTTCAAAAAAAGCACCGTCTTTGCAGGAATACAAAGGAAAACTCGGAAATGACGACGTCCTTTTGGAATTTCTGAAAAAGCAGGACGAAATCGCGATTGACCTTATCAAGGTTTATTGTTATTCGTCGATGAGCAATCATCAGGATCTCAGGGTCAAAAAATATCAGGAAATGAACGCAAAAGCCGAAATGCTGGCAGTAACTTTCGGCACCGTTACCGCTTTTGCGGAGCCGGAAATTTGCGAACGCTCGGAAGAAGAACTTCTTGCGCTGTCCAAAAAGCCCGAGTTTTCGGATTACAGTTACCGTTTTGAACGCCTTGCGAAAGACAAAAAACACGTCTTGTCCGAAAAGGAAGAAACGTTGCTTGCGGAAGTCGGAAACTTTTCGGGCAACTTCCAGGACAGTTTCCAGATGCTCGACAGCGCGGATATTAAGTTCGACCCCGTGACCGTCGACGGCAAAGAAGTCGAAATGTCGCACGGCATGTACGGCGTGTTACTGCAAAATCCCGACCAAAGCGTCAGACAACAGGCTTTTGAAAGCATGTTCAACGCATATAAAAACCATATCAACACAATCACGTCCCTGTATGCGGGCAGCGTCAAAAAAGACTGGTTTTTCAGAAAAGTGCGCGGATTTTCGTCTTCGCTCGAAGGCGCGCTTTCCGGGACGGACGTCGACGTAAAGGCTTACGAAAACCTTATCAAAGCCGTCGACAACAACTGCCGCTATATGCACCAGTACATCGCTTTCAGAAAGCAGGTTCTCGGCGTCGAAACCCTTAATATGTGGGATTTGCATTGTCCGATGGTAAAGGGCGCGGACATCGCCGTTCCTTACGAAAAGGCATGCGATATGGTGAAAAAAGCCCTGAAACCTTTCGGCGACGAATACGCCGCGCTCCTTGACAGAGCGTTCAACGAAAGATGGATCGACGTCGTTGAAAACAAGGGCAAACGCAGCGGCGCGTACAGTATGGGCACGTTCGGTTGCCATCCTTACGTCCTGCTCAATTACCAGAAAAGCACGCACGAAGTCTTTACGATCGCGCACGAACTCGGACACGCAATGCACACTTATTTCAGCTGCAAAGCGCAACCTTTCGCAAAAAGCGATTACGAAATTTTCGTTGCCGAAATCGCGTCGACCGTCAACGAAGTCCTTATGTTGAAATACCTTCTTGCAAACACCGACAACGTCGACACGAAGAAGTTCCTTTTAAGTTATTATCTCGATATGTTCCGCACGACGTTGTTCCGTCAGACAATGTTTGCCGAGTTCGAACTCAAAGCGCATAACCTTGTCGAACAGAATCAACCGCTTTCGGCGGAAGGTTTGTCGGATATTTATATGGACCTCAACAAAAAATACTACGGCAAAGCCGTCAGACACAACGACCTTATCCGTTACGAATGGGCGCGTATCCCGCACTTCTATACGGCGTTTTACGTTTATCAGTACGCAACGGGTATCACCGCCGCCGTTTCGATTGCAAACTCGATATTAAAACACGGCGACAAAGCGTTTTACAACTACAAGAAATTCCTGTCGGCAGGCGGAAGTATGCCTCCCGTCGAAATTTTGAAACTCGCAGGCGTCGACCTTACGACAGAGCAACCTTTCAACGTCGCTATGCGTGAATTCAGGGATACGCTCAACAGCCTTAAAGCGTTGTACAATGAAGAAAAGTAAAATCTTTTTAAGCATAATTCTTGTCGTCGTCGCCGCATTCGCGCTTACCGCGTGCGGCACGCTCGACTTTACCTACGTCCAGAATTCCGACGGCACTTACACGCATATCGTGAAAGTTACGCTCACCGAAGAAGGGGTGAAAGCGGCGGACGTGGGGCTTACTCTCGACAAAGCGCTGAACGCCTTGAAAGAGGGCTTTATAAGCAAGGATTATTTCGTAAGCGCAGACGGGAATACCATTACCGCAAGGAAAAATTTTGACAGCGTGCAGGCATTGCAAAACGACCTTATCGGAAACGGCATTATCACAAACGACGTGAAAAAGGACGAAAACGCTTTTGTCGTAAAACAGACGATATTTGGCGATATTAAGGTTTCCGGGAAGTTTATAAGCACGAACACCTGGTGGTTTGCAGGGGTTTTGACAAGCGGCGGACTGTCGCAGATAAACGCCGAGAAAATCGCCTTGAAACTTGGAAAAGCAGACACGTCCTATACGTTCGTTACGCCGTACGAGTCGACGACGTCAAACGCCGACAAAGTCGTGAAAACGGAAGACGGCAATTACATGCACGTGTGGAATTTCGACGGCGGCAACGACACCGCGGAAATCACGGTGATGAAAATCAAGGGCGCAATGTGGTATGGCATCGCGATTATCGCGGCGGTTTTTGTCTTCCTTGTTTTTGTCGTAACAAAGGAAATAATGTCGCACAAAAATACGAAACGCAACAATTCTTAATTTTCGCTCATACTAACCGTATCAGCGTTTAAGAGGTAAAAATATGGCAGATAAAGTTATGAAAATGCCCGTAAACTACGAGGCGGAACAGGCGATGCTCGGCAGTATCATGATGGACACGAACGTCGCAAACGACTTCACCACGCTTCTTCGCGAGGACGATTTTGCGTTGCAACAGCACAAGCAAATCTTCCTTGCAATCTACAATCTTATTCAGAATAACGAGCCTGTCGACGCTTTGACCGTCGCGGACAAACTTGCGACAAGCGGGAAAATCGCCGAGGCGGGCGGTATGGAATACATCGGAAAACTCGCAACCGGAATCCCCAGCACCGCAAACGCCGACAAGTATTTTGAAATCGTGAAGCGCGACAGCCTGTTAAGGGGCATTATCGAGGCGGGCAATAAAATCAGCAAAAACGCCTACACCGCGGAAGACGCGAACAAGGCGTTGGACTTTGCCGAACAAACCGTTTTTAGAATTTCCGAAGAAAAGGAAGCAAGCAAGCTTGAACCTATCGTCGAAGCGTCGTCGGAAGCGCTCAATAAAATCAACACCATGCAGCGCGGCGATTACGTCGACGAGGGCATAAAGACAGGTTTCAAGTTGCTGGACAGAAAAATCGAAAGCATGAAGCCCGGCGCATTGTGTATTCTTGCGGCGCGTCCGTCCGTCGGTAAAACGGCGTTTGCGCTTACGGTTGCAATCAACGCCGCAATCCGCAACAATAAAAAAGTTGCGATTTTCAGCTTTGAAATGCCGACGGTACAACTTGTTCAGCGTATGCTGACGACCGTTTCGCAAATCTCGTTCAAGCGGCAGAAACAGCCCGGTATGCTCAATTTCAACGAAACGCAAAGGCTGTTCAACGCGCACGAGGCGCTTTCAAACAGTAAAATTTTCGTCGATGACAACTCGGGCAATACCCCGGGCGATATCATCAGCAAATGCCGCCGTATGAAAAACACGGTGGGGCTCGACCTCGTCATCATCGACTACCTGCAACTTATCACCCTCGATACGAAGTCGAAGGCCGAAAACCGCCAGCAGGAAGTATCGACGATGAGCCGTCAGATGAAACTTTATGCAAAAGAACTCGGCGTGCCGTTTCTGGTGCTTTCGCAGTTGTCGCGCGGTACCGAGCAGCGCGGGGAAGAACCGCAACTTTCCGACCTTCGCGAATCGGGCGCAATCGAACAGGATGCCGATATGGTAATGTTCCTGCATCGTCCCAAAAAGGTCGAAAATCCGAAGTCGGAAGAAAGCAAGTTCGCCGCAAGTTACGACGACGACGGCGATCACAAGTTTGTGAAAATGCTCGTCGCCAAAAACCGTAACGGCGAAACCGGCAACGTGTACTTCGACTGGTGCGGCGATATGCAGACGTTCAAACCCATCGACATAAGAGAAATGTCCACGGCGGAAGAAAAACAGCCCGCGGCGAAACTCAACACCGAAATCACGTCTGTCGAACAAATGCGCTCGGACGACGACGCATTCGACGATATGAAAATGGTGGACGACGACGGACAGAAAGGTACGGTCGAAATCGTGATGGACGACACCGCAACCCCCGCGACGATAAAAGAAGAACCGCTTGACTTTTCGGACTCCGACGGTATGACTTTCACAAACAACGAAAGCGGCGACCAGAGTATAAATAACGGCGACTTGCCTTTTTAACGATACGTTTTAGTCTATGACGTACATTGCCGAAATCAAGGATATTCCATACGACAAAAAACGCGCCGACGTCGTTTTAAGCGACGGCGAAATCTGCCGCGCGTTCAAAGCCACGATCAAGGAATACGGGCTTGTCGAAGGGAAAAATATCGACTTTGCGGAACTTAAACGCATCGCAAAGGAAGGCGAGGAACACATCGCTTTCACGACGGCAATCGACAGTCTGTCGCGCGGGATAAAATCGCAGAACGAAGTACGGAAAAATCTGAAAACCAAAAAGTTTTCGGACGACGCCGTAAACGTTACCATCGAAAAATTGCTGAGTTACAATTATCTCGGCGACCGCGCTTACGCCGAAGCATACGTTTCGTACAAGGGGCAAAAAACCGGGCGAAGAAAAATTATTTACGAGCTTATCACCATAAAAGGCATTGATAAAAACGTCGCGCAGGAAGTCGCATACGCGAAACTTTCGGACGAGGAAGAAATCGAAAAAGCAATTTCAATGGCGCAAAAGTTTATCGAAAAGGAAAAGAAAAAACGCACGCGACTTAAAGAGCGCGCCTATTGTTTCCTTGCGACAAGAGGGTTCGACACCGATATTATCTCGTCCGCAATGAACAGCCTCGATTTTTCGGAAGAAGAATAAATCACCTTACGACCTTGCTTGAACGGCAAGGTTTTTTCATATTTTTTGCATAATCGCAAACGATACGGCATTTTTTATAAGTAGAAAAACCGAGGTGCAATTTATGAAAAAAACATTTTTATTGATTCTTACGATTATCCTGACGCTCGGCACGGTGTTTTCGCTTTCGGCGTGCAAAAAGAAAACCAAACAGAACGAAGTCGATATTTCAAAAAACGTCAGTTACGCCGAAACACATCGCTACGTCGGCGAGAACGAAGACTTCAAAGTTGCCGTAACGAGCGGCGTCAGGGAAAAACTTTTCATTGCGGACGGAAAAGCGACGGATGTTCAAAACTTTACGGAAATCACGCTTATCCCGCTTAAAGCGAATTTGCAGAACAAGACGTATACCTTTGTGTTGAATTACGAGGGCGGAAGCGTCGAGGGCGAACTCAAACGCGACGTCGTAACGCACAATTTCACGGCTGTTATCGATGCCGAAAGTTTCAAGGATACGATAAAGTCGATTGTGATAAAATACGACAAGGTCGAAAGCGAGATACCGCTTGAAAACGCACTTAACGGCAAAATTGATTACTGTAAAGTGCTGGATATTGCAAAAACCGCATTGAAAGACGAAATCGGCGCAAATACGACGGACGGCATTTTCAACCGCGAAATCATGGTCAAACTCGTGCGGGACAGACGCGCGCCTGACAGTCCGTATTACTGGTATATTTCGTTTATCGCGGGCGATAACGGATACTGGGCTTTACTTATAAATCCCGAAACCGGCGACGTCGTATCAAAGAAAAATTAAGCGAAAAAAGGCATAAAAAATCCCCGAAACAACTTCGGGGATTTTGTCGTATTTTTGTTATTTAAGTCTTCCGAGACCGAACGACATTCCTTGCGATTTGCCGATTTCTTTTCTGGTTTTCCCGTCGATGAGATTCACGCAGTTGATGAACGTCTGAATTTGCTCGTACATAAGGTCAAGGTTGAATTTGTCCATATGTTCGTTGCCCGTCGGATCGACCGAGCAGAGATAATCGGGGGCGGTAACGAGCGCGATTTCGGGGATGTGTTTTTTGGACAGTGGCTGTCCTTCGCCGAAGTGCATCGTGTTGTGCGCGCGAAGGGTGGTTGTCCTGACGTTTTTCCTGTCTTTTATCGCCTCGTAATAAATCTTATCAAGGTTTTTGTTGCCGGTGTAAACAAGTTCGGTATCGATGTCGTTGGTTTTTGTGTAAACGCCGTTGACGTCTTTCCATTCCGTGCAGCCCAGATGTTCGACAGACACGCCCGCGACGGCTTTGTACGTTTTGCCGTTCCAAAGGTTTTTGTTTTCGGCAAGCCATCTTCCCGTCGCCTGATTGGAGGTCATAATACCTTCGCGGAAGACGGGCAGACGGAAGTGTCCCGTCACGAACACGAAAATGAGCGTGCGTTTGGTGGGGTGCGCCTTAAAATATTTCATCATGGGCAGGATACCGATCCCGCCGTTTTCTTCCGAGAAGTTGCAACCGTCGGTGTGGGTGTTTATGATGATTGCCTCGTTCGTGTTGCCGGTGCCTTTAAGGATTGCGTGGAAAGATTCCGTCTTTGCGTTGTCGTCGATATTGCCGACAAGGCGCAACGTTGCGGTTTTTTTGTTTTTCGCCGCCGCAAGGACTTTTTTGCCGTTTGTTTCGTTCACCCAAAGCATGGGTACGCCGAGATATCCCAAAATAAAGTTGAGAACCTGACCTTCGACCATTGCGTCGGACATATCTTCCCAGATGCAGATCATACCTTTCATACCCGACAGTTTCGCCGCCCAGAACGAGAGCAGCGTTTTGACGAAAGACGTGCTGACGGGGCCGCGGTAACTCTTTTCGATTTCAAGGTTTTCGGGTACGGACGCGCGTTTGTTGAATGCGATTTTACTGCTGATTTTTGAAAGGTTTTTGATGCGGCATACCGCAATTTTGCCCCTTGCGCGCTGGAAATCCAACGGGTTGTTGAAAACGGTAACGAGTTTGCCGGTCACGCCTTTTTCGTCGGTGAGTCCGCTGTAAGGGAATGGGGAAGAAACGTCGATATTTTGTCCGTCAACCGTCAGCGACCAATCCGTCGCCTCCCATTTTTTGAACGTGTATTGCTTACTGACCACGTCGTAGCCCATTTTTGCGATTTCGTCTTTCAGCCACGCCGTGTAAGCGTTCTGACCTTTCGTACCCGTCAGACGGCTGCCGAAAGAGTTCATCTTTTGCATATTTTCCATCACGCTTTCTTTTGAAGGCAAATCATTGAGAAAAATTGTCATAAAACCCCTCTTAAAAATAAAATTTGTGGTTATATTATATATTTTCGACGGCGATATGTCAATGAATGACGGAAAAAATCGAATCGCGACAAACCGCATTCGGCGCGCGGGCGCAAAATCGCTTGATTTAGGAAAGATAACAGTGTAAAATATAAAAAACAGGAGATATTATGGCAAATTCGTTTTCAAGGTCGGAACTGATTTTAGGGCATGACGCAATGCAGAAACTTGCCGCGGCAAGGGTTGCGGTTTTCGGCGTCGGCGGCGTCGGCGGATACGTCGTGGAAGCGCTTGCAAGGACGGGCGTCGGCGCGCTCGATCTCATCGACAACGACACCGTGTGTCTTACCAATCTGAACCGTCAGATAATCGCAACGCACGATACGATAGGGAAGTATAAGGTCGACGTTTTTAAGGAGCGCGTGCACGCGATAAATCCCGATTGCAAGGTCGCGACTTACAAGACGTTTTTCCTGCCCGAAACAGCAGGCTCTTTCGACTTCAAAAACTATGACTACGTCGTGGACGCAATCGATACGGTGGCGGGGAAAATCGCCATAATCGAAAAAGCAAACGAGGCGGGCGTTCCCGTGATTTCGTCGATGGGCGCGGGCAACAAAACGGATCCGACCGCGTTTAAGGTTGCGGATTTGTACGACACGTCCGTGTGTCCCCTTGCAAAAGTGATGCGAAAAGAGTGCAAAAAACGCGCTCTCAAAAACGTGAAAGTCGTGTATTCCACCGAAAAAGCGGTGAAACAAAAATCCTCGCCGGACTCTGACGACGTGAATCCTTGCCGTCGCTCGACGCCGGGTTCGCTTTCTTTCGTTCCGTCGGTCGCGGGACTTATTATCGCCGGCGAAGTGATTAAAGACGTCTCGGGCTACGTCCCCGAATACGACGACTGATTTCAGCGCGACAATTTAACTAATGCGGTTGACAAAATACGCGATAATTGCTATACTTTCAACCGATATGCCAGGCAAGAGTAATACAAGCCTTGCCAAATCGCCGCAATTTCCGCGCCTTTTGGCAAAAACTCGTTTGTAGTACGGTTAAGTACAACTGCGTTCGTTTTTCCCAAAAATCATCGGAAATATCGACGATTTGGTCGCTTGCGAGTCCGACGCCGTATTTTCAGGCAAAGACAAGGCACGCGAACGGGTTAATACTTTATGTCTAAGCCGCGAGCGTAACGCAGTATTTGTCAAAAATACGACGTCTTGACCACGGTTTGTATTACTCTTGCTTGGCATAAATTATAATAAAGGAAAAAAATATTGTCAATGCTTTTTTCGGTCGCGTCGGAAAAAATAATGAATTTGCACGGCGGAATTTTTTTTGACCGACACAAAAGCGACTTTATAATGCAAAAACGAACGATAAAGTATATTATTTTGCATATAAAAAATTGCGTATTTTTGACGGATTTTTACGAAAAAACGTCGATTTTTTGAAAAATTCGGAAAGCAACCGCACGGCGGAATTTTATTGTACGACTGTATAATTTCGTACGAAAGTGTTGAAAACCCGTGCCAAAAAAATCAAAATAATTTTCCGAAAAATTTGAAAAATACCTTAAACCGCCGTAATTCCGCCTGATTTTTTTATGTTTTTGCAATATTTTGCGCCGAAATTTTTTTTAATGTTGAATTTTAATAAGTCATATGTTATAATAAATTAGCAAAAGAATATTTTTTGTTTTGACAAAATAATTGCGAGGTAATATGTACAAGTATTCTTACAAGGCACTTTCGCCGGAAGGAAAACGCGTAAGCGGCACGATCACCGCCACGAGCGAAGACGACTTCAATCAGGTCATTTCGTCGCGCGGTCTGAAATGCTATTACGTCCATGCCACGGGAAAGGGCGACGCAAGCAAACTTTCAAAACTCGACACCGCGCTGGTGTTGCAGTTTTGCCGACAGCTCGCGTCGATGCTGAACGCCGGCTTGCCTCTTATTAAGTCGCTGGAAATGCTTTACGAACGCACCGAGAAACCGAAGCTCAAAAACGTGCTTGCCGCATTGTTTGAAGAGGTTCAGAAAGGTAACTCTCTTGCGGAGTCGATGGGTGCGCTTCCGGGCGTATTCCCCAACCTTCTCGTGAGCATGGTCAAGGCGGGCGAAATGAGCGGTAAACTGGAAGAGACTCTTATCCGAATGGCGGACTATTACGAAAAGGAAAAAAAGAGAAGAGGGCAAATCAAATCGGCAACGTCGTATCCGAAAATCGTTTTGGCGATTTGTCTTGTTGTCGTCGTGGTTTTGCTTATCTGGATTATGCCGAAGATGATTTCGATGGTGTCCGAAGATAAGTTGCCGGTTGTCACGAAAATCCTGCTGAAAATCAAGGACTTCATTATGAAGGACTACATTCTGATTATCGGCATCGTCGCCTCGCTTATCATTTTCGTCCCGATCGTTAAGCGAATCGAGGCGGTTGACCTTTTCGTTTCCAAAATGAAAGTCAAAATGCCGGGCATCGGAAAATTGCAAAAAATGATTTATACGTCGCGTTTTGCAAGCTCGCTTTGCACGCTGACGAGTTCGGGCGTACATCTTCTCGACGCGCTGACGATGGTGTCGGAGATGATGGACAACACTTACGTATCGCGACAGATCGACGACGCTGTCGAAGCAATCCGCAGAGGCGAGTCGATATCCGCCGCGTTGCAGACGGTCGACGCGTTCGATCCGCTGCTTACGACAATGATATTCGTCGGTGAAGAATCCGGTTCTCTGGACGAGGTTCTCGGGCAGACCGCCGCGTATTTCGAAGACGAAGCGGACACTGCAATCAAGAGTCTTACCGCAATGATAAACCCCGCCCTTATGGTTGTAATGGCGGTTGTCATCGGCGTAATACTTATCGCAATACTTATGCCTATGTTCTCGATGTACGACTCGATAGGCACGGATACCGAATAAAGGGTAGATTTGGAGCAAAATTATGATTTACTACTACTTGAACAACGACAAACTCAAAGCGATGTTTGCGACGGCGGGCGGAAAGAGAATCACCGTGAAAGAATTTTACGATATGGATTTCCCCAGTGAATTTCTGAACGACCCGAGCGCAACCAATATCGACCTTCAACTTACCGAAGCGATGCTCGATATGATCCGCAAAAACGATATCAAGTCGAAAGCGGCGAAATTCGTCCTTGAAAACAACAAGATACCGTTCCGCGAGATGATTTTGCCTTACGCAAAGCCGTCGATTTTGTATCCGATAATTTCGGCGGAACTTTTCACGGATAAAAAACTTGCGGAAAGCCACACCGTCGACTTTGTCGAGATCGACAGAAATATCGAAGATCCCGACGAAGAGATGCAGGAAGCCGCGCTGAACTCACCCGAAGAGGGCGAGGAAGAACAGGAAGAGAAGAGCGAAAAGAAAAAGAAAGCGAAAAAAGCGCGTCTTATGATCACGTACATAGACAACCTTGTCATCGAAAACCTGAAAAAGTGCTGCCGCGAAGTCGGAATGAAACTTACGGCAATCGATATTTCGCAAAGCGCGCTGTCGAAACTCGTCGATTTTATGAAAGAAGACCTGCCGCAATATTTCGTGCTTGTCGACTATCGCATGACGTCGATTACGTCGTATCTTTTCGCGGATTACAAGCACGTCTTCTCGCTGTCGAAACCCATTTATTCGATGCCCAACGAAAACTATGCGAACGAAATGGCGTTTTTCATCAACGACTTTTCCGGCATCGTGAGCGAGGCGATTCAGTTCTTCCGCTCGAAATATACCGATTACAAATTCGACGACGTGTTTATCACGGGCGACCTTGACAGGTTCCAGTCGGTTGAAAGCGACCTTTACGGTTTCATGGGGCTTAACGTCAAGATGCTTCCCGTACCCGAAAGCGTATCGGGCGTCGAGCAGCTTGATTTCAACGCGCTTGCACCGCTTATCGGCACAATGCTCAAATAACGAGGTGGATTATGGCAAAGAGAAAGAGAAACATAGATTTTATCGCCGCGCAAAAGGCGATGGGAAAATCGGGGCAAAGCACCTCGTTTGAGTTTATTCTTGTCGTTACGGTCGTCGTGGTGGCATGCGCGATGGTCGGGTGGTATCTTGTGGCGCGTTCGCAGTACAACACTGCCGTGTCCGACCTTGAATCCGCCAAGACGGAACTCACCAATCAGAAAAACACGCTTGCCAAGAACGAAGACAAGTTCAAAAATTTCACGGTGATGCTTGACAAAAACGGCAACCCCGTGACGAAAGGCACCGACAAATACGGCAACACGATTTATCAATACGAGTCGTTGACGGAAGTCGCAACGCGCGTTGCAAACGCACTTGCGGGCGCGCAGGCAACGTCGAAAGAAGCAGACGCCGCGATAAATCTTACCGGCACGATTTTTGACATTATCTTCACAAGCGCGCAAAAGACGGAGTGCAAGGTGACGCAGTTCACTTTCACCAGCGGCAGGATCACGTTAAAACTTACGGGCAAGGGTTCCCAGTCGATGCGAAACTACGTTTCGGCGATTAAGGAAAACGGCAGCGGCTATATTCAGGGCGTCGAGCCGTCGATGGACACCACCACCGATTTTTCGGTAAGTTTCGACGTCGTGAACGATAAACTTTTCGGCGGCAGCGACAAATAAGGAGGACGGGAAAATGACGATTAACAGAAAAGAAAAAGTATTGATTTTCATACTTATCCTGTTCCTGCTTGTAGGCGGCACGTACACACTTGGCATCATGCCGAAAAACAACGACAAAAAAACCGCTCAGGAAGAGTTGCAGACGGTCGAAGGCGACATCGCGAAGGTCAAAAAGCAAACCGACGCGGTGAGCCCGGCAAGGTACAACAAGCTTGTTGAAGAAATCAGACAAAACGAGGCGGCGTACAAACAGCTCACCAGCACCAAAAACAACCTTAACGAGGAGCTTCTGCCCAGCAATATGCCCGGACATCAGGACTCTGTGGCGATTGCGGAAACGCTGTACAAGTTCTTTGGCGACCTTGGTTTCAACGTTGAGATAAGCCTTGGCAGGCCCGTCACGACGTCCACCAAAAAGGTTTACACCATATCGAGCGCATACAAGACGGACATGCAGACGCTTTACAAGGTGACCGACGCGATCGCGCGCGTGAAGTCGTACAATCTGACGTATCTTTCGATGACGCCGGACGGAAACAACGTTTCGGGCACGTTCTCGATGACGATCACGTACATTCTGAACGAATAGCACACGTCGCACACTTCGCTTTTGAAATCACATTATCGCAAGCGATAATGCTCACTCTTTTGCTTGTGTGCTCCTTTTCCCCACGGGTACTCAGTATCCCGCGGGGGCCCCAAAAAATCCATCGC
>OHFC01000024.1_pt1 | contig 91283 bp, 139 predicted proteins | sample 1567421 | NCBI WGS metagenome assembly OHFC01 (sample SAMEA3879600, study PRJEB24766) | human gut metagenome | biome: human-associated habitat; feature: feces | place: USA | collected 1985/1987 | reverse complement strand
GTGATTTATAAGGAAAGAAATCACAAAACAAGTCTCATATGAACTCCTTGCCCTTTGGGCAATTAAAATCTTTTCTAAAGATTTTAATTGGAGTTCAGTATAAAAAACGCAGGAGCGACCGATCTTGGACGCTCCTGCGTTTTGTTACTCCGCGGGTGTTTCCTTGAGGAAACGGATGATGAACGGGATGCTGAGAAGTCCAGCTATCACATCCGCCGTAGGCTGAGCGATCTGAATTCCCGGCAGTCCCAGCAGGGGAACCCCAATTAGCAGCATGGGAATTGTGACCGCACCGGAACGAATGAGGGACAGAACAGAGGAAATGGTGGGCTGCTGGATGCTCTGATAAAGCATATTCACCGGTACGGAGAAGGGGACAAACAGCATCCCAATCGCCGTATATCGCAGCGCGGTGGAGCCGATGGCAATGACCGCCTCGCTTTTCTGGAAAATCCCGATGATACCTTCAGCACAGATCATGCTGATAACGGAAAAGCTGCCGATGAAGACCAGCCCGAAGCACATGGTGAACACCAGACCTTTTTTCACCCGGTCGTATTTTCTGGCCTGATAATTGAAGGATGCCACCGGCTGGAAGCCCTGCCCGATGCCGAGACCGACGCAGATCAGGAAATTGGAATACCGGTTGACCACGCTCATGGCGGCGATGGCCGCATCGCCGAAGGGCTTTGTCATGTTGTTCAGCAGTCCCATGGTCACGGAGGTCAGCCCCTGCCGGATAAGGGACGGCAGACCAACACGGCAAATTGACAGATAGATTTTAAAGTTCCGGCTGACGGCGCGGAAACGGATGGTGCTCTGCGCCATTTTCAGATACATGATGAGAAGAATGACGAAGCTGACCAGCTGGGAAGCGGCGGTGGCAAGCCCCGCACCGTAGACGCCCATCCCCAGCTTCATGACCAGAATGTAGTCGCCAAGAATGTTCAGAAGTCCGCCGGCGGTAAGCCCGATCATGGCATAAAAAGCTTTGCCCTCGTAGCGAAGGCCGTTGTTGAGGATCAGGGAACAGATAATCGTCGGCGCAGCCAGAAATACCCAGAAGCCGTAGTCCATGGCGTAGGGGGCAATGGTGTCGGTGCTGCCCAGAAAATGCACCAGCGGCCTGAGAAACGCAAGGCCAAGCACGCCGATCACCAGCCCCAGCCCAATGCCGGTGAAGAAGGAAGTGGAAATGTACATGGTGGCTTTGTCAGCGTCCCTGTCTGCCAGCGACCGGGAAACATGGGTGCCCGCGCCGTGGCCGAGCATGAAGGCCAGACCCTGCATAATGGCCTGAACGGTAAAGAGAATGCCCGTCGCGGCCTGAGCGCTCTCGCCCAGCGTGCCGACAAAATAGGTGTCCGCCATGTTGTAAATGCTGGTGATGAGCATGGAAATGGTGGTTGGAATGCCGAGATTCAGAATCAGCCGGGAAACCGGCGTTTCCGTCATTTTTCGGTAATGTGCCTCCGAATCGGTCAAGAGATAGCCTTCTTTCTGCTTTTTTCTATATTATAACACGGATTTTTTGCCGATTCAATGGCATTTTCATCGGCTTTTAGGGCAGCACCGCACAATTCGGCAAGAAGTCTCAGGCAGGATTTTTGTTCCAATTCAAAGTTCCGAAAATGGAGGAATACTGTATGTATTTCCCATTTTCGGAACTGCGGAAGTGGAGCAAAAAGACGGCTGAGACTCGCAGACGCAATTGTGCGGTGTTGCCTTAGGTAAAAAAGGGCACGGGCTGGTTTTTCAGCCCGTGCCGTTTGTCAATTACTGGTTTGCCTTGGCGGCTTTCAGAGCCTGCGCCAGCTGATCGGGGCAGGAGGTGGACTTCATGCCGCACTTGACGCCCTCGATACGGGCGATGACGTCGTCAACGTCCATCCCTTCCACCAGCTTGCCGATGCCCTTCAGGTTGCCGTTGCAGCCGCCTACAAACTGAACATTCTTGACCTTGTTGTCCTCAATGTCGAAGAAAATCTTCTGGGAACAGGTGCCTTTTGTCTTGTATTCGTACATGCCGATTTCCTTTCTATACAATAATATCTGTCAGTTCTGCGCCAACCAGCTCCGCGAGGGGCTGGGGCGGAACGATCATCTGATGTCCTCTGGCGCCGGCGGAGACGGCAATCTCATCCCACAGCGTGCAGGTCTCGTCAATAAAGGTGGGGTAGCGTTTTTTCATGCCCACGGGACTGCATCCGCCACGGATATAGCCAGTCAGGCCGAGAAGTTCCTTGACGGCCACCAGCTCCATATTTTTGTCCCCGGCGGCCTTAGCGGCCTTTTTCAGATCCAGCTCGCAGCAGACGGGAATGCAGAACACGTTGATGCCCGTCTTTTCGCCCCGGGCGACCAGCGTCTTGAAAACCTGTTCTTCCGGCATTCCGACGGCCTGTGCGGCATGGACGCCGCTCAAATCCCGCTCGTCGAATTCATAAAACGCTTCGCGGCAGGGGATTCCCGCCTGCTGAACCAGACGGACTGCGTTCGTTTTTGTAGCCATATCATCACCACGCCTTATTATACGACAAAACGCAGCCGCTTTCAAGTGTGAATTGCGAAAAACCGGTTATCCTATGGGGGAGGAGGTTACGATATGAGCGAAAACAAAGACGCGGAAATGAAAAAACAGGAGCGGGAGCAGATCGTGGAGCTTGGCTCGGACATTACGAAATCCAGCAAGGGAAGCATCTACACCCTCACCATCATCGGTCAGGTGGAGGGGCACATGATCGCCCCGGAAACGGTGAAAACCACCAAATATGAGCATGTTCTGCCGCTGCTGGCCGGAATCGAGGAAAGCGACGACGTGGACGGTCTGCTGCTGCTTCTGAACACAGTGGGCGGCGACATTGAGGCAGGACTGGCCATTGCGGAGATGATCGCTGGGATGAAAAAGCCAACGGTGTCTCTGGTGCTGGGCGGCGGACATTCCATCGGTATCCCTCTGGCAGTATGCACGAAAAAGAGCTTCATTACCCCGACAGCCAGCATGACGGTGCATCCCGTGCGGATGATGGAGTGGCTAAAATAATACAGAATAGTTTTAATATTACCAAAAGACAATGGAATAAACAGAACTTTTAAGCGCATATAATGTCAACTGAAATTACATCATTCATACATTACTCCTACAACTCATTTTATTTTTTCAATTTCTTCACGAAGCCAAGATACGGGCCTATCGGTGTACACATTCTCTGTTATGTCAGATATATGATGCCCAACAAGGCGTTTCAAAGCGTACTCATTAACGTTTGCTTTTTTCGCCATTGTTACAAACTGCTTTCTACAATCATGTGCCGTATGTACGTTGGGGCAGCCAGCCGATGCGATTGTTTGCTTGAAAATCTCTCTATATGTATCGTAATTCAAATGCGTCTTACGTTTCTGGGGCGAACTAGGAAATAGCCATTCACTATCGGCAGAACTAATCCAGAATTCGTAAAAGATATTTTGTATTTTGGAATGAATCGGTACGATACGGTTTTTTCCTGCTTCTGTTTTGGATCCACCTTTTATAGTCATCATTTCCAAGTCAACGTCAGACCGTTTTATATTTAGCATTTCGGAAGGACGCCACCCCATATAGCATTGAAATACTATCATTTTGGCATATCTATTTGTCTTTGCTGCCTCCCAGAGTAAAGCCATTTCTTCATCGGCAAATGATGCATGGTGCTTTTCCACATAATTGTTTTCTATTGGTGTTTCTTTTGAATAATTTCTTGTCATCAGATCTTTAGAAATGGCATAATCGCATAGCTGGTTCATTGTGCTTCTAATTTTATTTAATGTGCTTGGCGTCGCAATTATTCTTTCGGAATCAATTGTTTTATATGGATTTTTGAATAGTTCACGAATATGGCGAAACCTGAGTGCCTGCACCTCTATCTTATGTATTTGTTCGCAATAGGTCCATGCATGCATGATATTTTTTAAACTTCTAGGATTTTGCACGTCATGTTCACTTATCCACTGCCTGAATAGTTCATCCATAGTAACAGAACTTGCAAGGTCAAACGGGTTCCTATTATATTCTGTGAGCGCAGCATACGCATCATTGTATGTTGGAAAGTATGCTTTTGGCTTAAGGAGCTTACAGATTGGCTTTCCGGCATCGTCTTTTCCAACAGTAACCATAACTCTATATGGATTTGCTAGATTCCGTCCTGATATTTTTGTAATCTGACCAAACCCATTGGGCAATCGCCTATGCCCCTGTGGCTTCTTTCTCGGCTTGAAATTATATTTTTCTTCCATTAATGGGTATCCGCAATTTGGACAAGTGTATGCTTTTTCGCTTACCAAATGTTCACACTCTGGGCATGTTTTTAACATAGAATAGATACCTCCATATAAAAAGTTGCACATTTACAGCATGAAGCATTCTACACTAGTTTCGCAAAAATTTCAATTCCTATAATGAACAAAATTTAAGGAGTTGTTTATATATGACTTACAAACAAATCGAAACAAGCAGAGAGATTCGGCAGTGGGTCGGTCTTGCGGCGAGTGCTGTGTTGGCAGCAACTGCGTTGGACAAGGCGTACCCGGACATGAAGATCAAAGCAAAAAGATTCGGGAATAATCTGAAAAACAAAGCTGTAAATCTGTTCAAGAAGGAGCGTGAAAAATGAAAACGTTACTTAGTGGGATTGGAAAGGTGATCAAATTCATATTTGGCACAATCGCAGTCGTAGGACTGTTCGGTTTGCTGATCGGAATGTTGATCGGAATTGCAATTTAACAAAGTGACGGGGCATTACAAACGCTCCGTCTTTTTTTCTACCCTCGCAAAAATTTCAGTTTATATAATGAGATGTATGACATCTTACAATAATTATTTTGGAGGTTATTATTATGGAAAACGAAGAAATGATTAACGACGAGCAGGAACTGAACGACGTCGAAGTTATCGATGCCGACGAGGTTTGCGAGCAGGAAGACTCTGAGGTCAGCGGAAGCGGACTCGATGGGCTCTCGTTCGCACTGGGAACCATCGCGACTCTTGTTGTCTTGAAGGGCATCAAGAAGGTTGTGAATAGTGAGCCGGTGCAGAACAAGATTTCCACCGTGAAGGCTAAGATCGCTGAACGGAAGGAGGCAAGGGCAGCAGCTAAGGCGGCAAAGAAGCTGAAGGTCGTTGATGCTGAGGCCGTTAACACGGAGGAATCCAAAGAAACCGATAAAAAGGTTAGCGGTAAGTAGTCATTGGACTTAAAAGGGGATCTTTTACAAGGTCTCCTTTTTTGTTTATGTTTCGACAGCATTCGATTTGAGAATTGTGTATAGTAGCTTTGAAAGGAGGGTACAAAATGCACCATCAAAACATAAGCGCAAGATCAGTTCCCATCCGAATTGTTGCACGAATCTATGGAAAAGACCCCGCCTGGGTAAGAAAGGGGATTATTGAAGGGTGGCTTCCTATTGGGATAGCAACCCGCGACGGAAAAGAAATCCACAGCATTTCCGAACAGAACTCAAAGCATAGAATCAACTACTACGTCTCACCAAAACTTTTGTATGAACACACCGGATTTATTTGGAGGTATGAAGAATCATGAAAAATCAGCAGAGAGCAGAAGTCAGCAAGAAGAATCCCTGGTACATTCCTAAGGAAAAGTATTACGAGATGCTGTACTTCTCTCGTCAGTATCCCACCATGCGTCAGGAACTTCGTGACCTGCAAAAGTCTTACCCCGCTATCGATATGAGCGAAAAGGTAGCCAGTTCTGATATTCCTACTCCCACCGAGAAGGCCGCAGAAAGATGCGCTGTGATTAGGGCGAAGATGTCTCTCATCGAAGAGACCGCCAAAGAAGCTGGTGACGATATTGCTAAGTGGCTTTTGATTGGCGTCACAACCATGCGCTCCTATGAGTATCTTTCACTCAAAATGGGGATGCCCTTGAGCAGGAGCTCGTATTATGAGCGTTACAGAAAATATTTCTATCTTTTGGCTCAAAAGCGTTGACATTGGCATGGTTGCGAATGTATAATACTTAGGTAAAGGAGGAGAAACTGTATGGAACTTAAGGAATTTGCCTGCCCGAATTGTCATGCGCCATTGACTCCGATTGAGGGTGCTAGGTATATGTTCTGCAATTATTGCGGGACGAAAATCGTTATTGATGATATTGAGTATTATCGAGAAGATTCTAAAACCGAAAGAGAGCGTATTCGTGCAGATAAGGAGGTTCGAAAATCTTCTGTTGAGAGAGGAGCAGACGTAGAACTTCAAAGGCTTAAGAACGAAGATAGCAAAAATGATATAAAAATGCTTCTCGTTATACTTGGGTTCTTTATTCTTGCGGGGCTATTCATTATTATCATGAATCTAGTATTAGGTTAACTCGCAATCTCCACCACCCACACGACCGTTTCTCCTGATATAATTATACCATCCACCCGCTGAGAGAAATCTTGGCGGGTATTTCTTTCGCAAAAAATACACCCCGCTTAATGAAATCAGTGAAAGGAGATTTCGTTATGGAAAATAATATTCAAAGCATGATTGATGAGGCAATTGAGGGGGCTATTAATCAGCTCAACCGACTGGAAAAAGGCTCTCCGGAGTACAATCAGATGGTGGCGAATATAGCGAAACTCAATGAGCAAAGGCTTAAAGAGGCTGAGCTTGACGCAACTGCTAATTCCAAAGCAATGGAACGTGCTATCGAAGATGAAAAGATGGCTCACGAGAAAGCGCTTAAGGATGAAGAGACGCGTCAGACGAGGATCAAGGCCTATGTGGATTTGGGTAAAAGCATATTGTCACTTGTGGGTACTGTTGGAGTAAGCCTGGCCATTATGACGTTTGAGCAAACGTCGCCTTTAGTTACCAAAGCTTTCGGCTTTATTCCAAAGCCGAAATTCTAACTGAAAAAGAGAGGCTGCGTGATTTTTACACGTGGTCTCTTTTCTTCCCGGAGGGTTTGCCATGCGCTATCATCATAAATCTGGCTGTATCACATCATTCATAACCGCTTCTATTTATTCCTGCAACCACCCCATTTATCGAAAATGCACACTTTATAAAGTCGGAGAAAAGGGTCTCGCGGTTATTCAGCAGAGATACGATCCGAAAACAAAATTTACATGGTGGGCTGATATAGATCAATGGCTTGTAGATGAAATCTACTTCCATCCAAAATTTAATGATTTTTTCGAAGCGAACAGCGGTAAAGAGAAAGATGGACTCTATCCAACTGTGGCTGTCAGACAGATTATGTGGCGATTGCGTATGAAACCTCTACCCAAAGAGACTTGGGAGACAGTATTTGATCGGTTTCCAATATAATTCATGCTTGATTTTCTTTTGCGGTTTCGTTACAATATAACCACCACAAAAATATAAGGAGGAATCCCTATGTCTAAGAAAATCTATTGCAATTCCTGTGGTTCTGAAATGCGTGTGTTTCTGGATGAGGTCATCTGCGATGATTGCGGCAATTACGGCTGGATCGAAGATGATGGCTCCGTCACCCAAATGGACGACGGTGAATACCACTCTGATGCGGATGAAAACGCAATAGGGACCAGCGATTACGAAGCAGAATTATATTCCGGAAGTCTGTATGATGAGGAGGATTAACTCGCAAAAATTTCATACCTCTTAATGAAGAACAAACACTTTATTAGGAGGTTTATATTATGAAAAAGAAGTTTAAAATGTTCTGGGAGGACTATTGTGACCTGTACGCGATCAGTTTGGGATTCCTGAGGAAACATTGGATCGGAACAATCATATACGCTGTGATATTATTCACGGTATACATGATCTGGATCTGTTATTCGGTGTGCGGAAGTCTCGACGTAATCGTCGATTGGTTTAAGGATACTTTTGGAGCAATAAAACGGTTTTTCAAGCGTAAAGTCCATAAGGCATAATTCTTAAAACGAGAGAGAACTCATTTACGGGTTCTCTCTTATTTTTATTTCGAAAGGAGATTTCTATGCGTATAAATCTAAGTAAGGTCAGCAAGTCCATATCGAAGTCCATTCCACATATCTTTACTGCAGCCGGGATTATTTGGTTTGGCATCTCCGTGGGTTCCGCATACTCAACAGGGAAGAAAATGCAAAAGACTGATATTTCCATCAAAAATGAAGATGATGTCAAAAAGCTTGTGAAGACAGCGCTTCCAACTGTCGGAAGTTTTATGGTTGGAACGGCCTGCGTAATTATGTCTGATGTATGCAGCGCAAGAATCATTCGGGCCTCCAATATCGCCTATAAGCGGCTCGCTGCTAATTTTGCAGAATACAGGGCAGCTGTCATCGGTGCTTGCGGCGCAGGGGCAAATGAGCTGGCAATTAAGAAAGCTGCCGAGCCTCATGCTCCGGAAGCCGAAGAAAAATTGGAGGCTGGATACTACCATTTCTACGATACATTCTCCAGAAATGATTTCGTGGCAAAGATGGAAGATGTCATCGCTGCGGAATATGAAGCTAATCGCAGACTTGCCGAAGATGGTATTTTGTGTGTAAATAGCTGGTACGATTTGCTTGGCCTTTGTCATATAGAGCGTGGTAATGAGCTAGGATGGGATATCGGGGAACTTTCTGACTACTTTGGAATCTGTTGGCTCGACTTCGGAAATGTTGAACACGTCGAGAAAGATGGTACAAAGTGGTATTCCATCCATTATTCTTACGATCCTTGCATCGATGGGATAATTGATCCCGATGTGGATTGGAATACCATCAAGGATATGATAAATCGTTCCGGTCAAAACGTGCTACCAGAACAGATGTAAGATTCGCAAAAATTACAGCTGTGACAATGAAGGAGGTGAACTTCATGTTTAAGAATCTGACGAAAGGAGAACTCGTTGGTGTGATTGGAAGTGCTATTCTGACTGGCTTGGCAACACTGCTGTTTAATGCAGTTGAGCTGACAAGTGCAAAGAAGGAGGCACGAGAAATTGCCGCCGGGGATTCCGAAGAAACGGAAGAAGTTGAAGAATAACGTTTACTCCGCACAAAGGGAGGCTATGTGATATTTTCACATGGCTTCCTTTTTATTTTGCCGAAAGGAGAAAGAAATGTCGCATATTAAAGCAAGACTCGAAGAGATCAGGGAAATTATGGAAGTTTTCAGCGGTGATGAATTGAGGGACAAACTCCGTGCATCATTTGGCTATTCTGACGCCGAGATTTCCGAAATTATTTCGTATTATGGGAGGAACGATCTGTGAAATTTAAGATTTCGCCGAAAGGAATCATCAATGCAACGAACAAATTCATTGGCGCTCATGCGCACGAGATTCTGGCTGCCGCTGGCATCTCTTCGTTTATCACGGCAATTATATTTGCTGCTAAAGAAGCTCCTGCCGTCCAAAAGGATATTTGCAAAGCCGAAGAGGAAAAAGGTGAATCGCTGACAACGGTTGAGACGATCAAGATCGGCGCTAAGCACTATATTCCGGCAGCAGTGACTGCTGTTTGTGGCGCAGCTTGTGTGATCGGCGCTACTGTCCTCGAAAACAGAAAACTGGCAGCAATGCTCACTTTGTGCCAGGTAACGGAGGATAACCTTGCTTCTCTGAAAGAGCATCTCACAGAGTCGATCGGTCCCAAGAAGACGGAGAATCTCATTGAAGAGGTTGCAGCAAAGAAAGTGGCCGACACGAATCTTTCGGATGAAGATGTCGTAAAGACGAAATACGGTGAAAGTGTCTTCTACGATCCCTGGTCTGGTCGATTCTTCGGTTCCACTAAAGACAGAGTGGAACGAGCCGTTGCAAACATAAATCTCCGCTTGACTGGGTGCGATTTCGTCTATCTGAATGAGTTCTACGATGAACTTGACTTGGCAAACACCAATCTTGGCAACTATTCCGGCTGGTCGAGCAGGCTTGGCGAGAATTTGAACATGAATTGGGGATATGGTCCGACAATGGATGGTCGCTCTTGCGCGGTTCTTGACTATACGATCTTCGCAGACGGCAATATCCGTAAGATGAGTGGTGTCAGTGAGGTTCTGATGTAAAGGAGGGTCTTATGGACGAAACAAAACAAAGAAAGAAGCTCGAACCGGTCATCTCCGGAGGAGCTGAGATCAAAAAGAACACCGATCCAACGGTTCTCGTCGGAAAATTTCTATCCGATGGCATCAAGACGGCTGGCAAATCCATGATTGGGGATGTCTTGTTTCCTCAGTGCAAGTTGGCAGTTTATAATGCCCTGATTAACGGATTGAATGTTCTGTTCTGGGGACCAGGCGGGCAGAAGAAGCCAATCTCAACCACTGGATTGGGTACAAGAATCAATTATTCTGGCAACGGAGGCATAAAATCAATCGGGCAAAATCAACCAGCTAAGAATCAATCCACCGGCGTTCTTGATCCTGAAGACGTTACATTCGAGACAAGAATTGACGCTCAGACGGTGTACGACTCCATGATTGATATTATCGGTCAATACGACCGGGTTAGCTTAGCTGAATTCCTTGAGCTCGCAAAGGTGCCAAATGACAACTTTACGTATCAGAAATACGGTTGGGCGATGCTGCCGCCGGCTGATATTCGCAGACTTGGGAACGGACGATACTATATCCGTTTGCCGAAACTTCAACTTATTTAGGAGGAAACAACAATATGAATTTCAAAAATGTAGGAATTGTAGCGCAGCGATTTGGTAAGGCTACAATGAAGACTCTTGAGCACTATGCTCCTAAGATCCTTGTTGGTCTTGGGATTGCTTGCTTTGGCAGCGCGACCATCGTCGCATGTAAGGCAACCACAAAACTCGCATCTACCATGGAAGAGATCAACCATGATATTTCTGTGGCGAAGGCGATCGAGGCAAACGATGCTGACGCTGAAAAGCAGAAGAATAAGGAACTCACAAAGGCTTATATTTCCGGAGGGATAAAGCTGGCAAAGCTTTACGGTGCTGCCATTGCGCTAACTGCGTCTGGTGCGGCTTGTGTCCTTTCCGGTAATCACATTATGACGAAGCGGTATGCAGGAGCTATTGCCGCCCTTACATCTACCGAGAACATGTACAATACTTATCGTCAGCGTGTCATTGAGGAATGCGGTGAGGAAAAAGATGTCCAGTTTCAGAACGGTATTAAAGAGGTCGTTGAGTCTGTACCTGTGCTGAACAAGGATGGTTCTCCGAAGGTTGATAAGAACGGCGAGGTTAAGACTGTCGAGAAGAGATCTTTCCAGCAGACGAAAAGCGCCAATATATATTCCCGCATGTTCGAGGAAGCAACTACCAGAGCATGGGATCCCAGTCCCGAATATAATCGCAGTTCTCTTAAGTTGAAGGAGAACTTCTTCAATCAGCAGCTCCATTCGTGGGGTTATATCACTCTGAACGAGGTTTACCGTCAGCTTGGCTTCCCGACAACCTCTTATGGCCAGGATGTTGGCTGGGTTATTGATGACGAGACGCCTCATGCAGTTGTCGACCTCGGACTGTATGATGTCGATCCCGAGCAGGGTTGTATGAAGATCGATGCATTGGATGCCTTCACGAATTCGATTCTTCTGACATTCAATGGCTGCCGGTATATCAAGGATAAGATCTTCAAGTATCAGCGTATCTTTTGATATTTGCGATGATGCTGGAAAAGATCTATGGTTACGAAGATGAAAGGAGATAAATATGAGTTTTAAGGAACCTTTGTGCTTTCTTGGTGGTTTGATTGTCGGAGGCGCTATTGGCGTTCTGGCTATGCGTCGGCGCTGTGACGAGCAGGTGAATAAGGCTTATGAGGAGTCCAGATCGTACTACAATAAAAAGCTTGCTGAGGTTAGCGCAAAAAACCGCAACAAACCTGCGCCTGCCGAGATTGTCAAGAGCATTGTAAAGGACGATACTGAGCCATCCGTTGTTCAGAAGAATCCTGAGAAGACGGATTACACTGCGTATTCCACGATTACGAAGGAGGATCCTGTTGACCCGGTGCCGCTTGAGAACAAGTCCGAAGAAACTGAGGAGCCGTTTGTGCTGATCTCTGATGAGAACTATATGTACGATCATGACTACGACAAGATGACGGTCGTGGTGTATGCGGATGGCACTTTGGCACGGGATGATGACGATGATATTCTTGACGTTGATGAGACAATTGGAGCCGGTGTATACAATGCGGCACTGAATAGTGGGAATCCGTATGATGCCATTTACGTCCGCAATAAAGACCGTCAGATTGACTATGAAGTCGTCACAAACGATAAGACCTATACGGAGCAGACAGGAGTGTTCCTTGGCGGGGAAGCGAGGGATTAACGCATGAACCCAATTGAATATGAGTACCGAGAATGGCTTGTATCATTGGCGTTCGGGTTGTGCGAAGGCTTTGGTGATTACAGAGAGCTATTCGAGTATTTATATTCTCGGGAGTTCGTGTGGATCATCGATCGTGACCGTAACCGAGCTGCCGATGGGGTATGCCTAAGAGATACCTTTGCTGATATTTACCAATACCAGAACATTCGAAGCTATTTGACCGCACCATGCAATATGCTGGAGCTTATGATATCCGTCGCCGATCGATCTGAAAAGCAATTTATGTCCGATGCCGAACTTGGCGATAGGACAGGAATGTGGCTCTATGAGATGCTGAACAGTCTTGGCATCGCCGATCTAACAGATGGATATTTTGATGAAAGCGTGGCCAGGAGGGCGATTGATGTTCTCCTGGCTCGCTCATATTGCAGGAACGGGCGTGGTGGACTATTTACCGTTAGAAATCGTAACGTTGATATGCGAAAAGCCGAAATTTGGCACCAAATGAATTGGTTTCTGGATGAGGTGAACGAGTCTATGGACGTGTAAAGTATAAACTGAAAGGAGAAATAAAGTCGATGCTGGACTTTCTGAGGGTTGCCACGCGACAGCCCAAAAAGGGGGTTCTCGAAATCTACCCCAAATTTATATATTGTCCTAGTTCTGATCTCATGGTCCGCGGCGGCGATTTCTATGCGATTTGGGATGAAAAGAAAAATCTTTGGTCAACAGACGAAAACGTCGCCGTAAGGCTCATCGATGCCGAATTGGAGCATTACGCCAACGAGCATAAAAACGACTATTCTGATTTCTATGTGCAAGTCATGTATATGTGGGATACAGATAGTGGTTCTATTGACAAATGGCATAAATTTGTACAAAAGCAACGTAGAGATGATTTTCATCCGCTCGACGAGGAGCTGACTTTCGCCAACACTGAGGTCACGAAGGAAAGCTATGTGAGCAGGCGGCTTCCATATTCATATGAGCAAGCTCCGACTCCTGCATGGAATGAAATTGTCGGAACATTGTATTCTCCGGAAGAACGTATGAAGCTCGAATGGGCCATTGGAGCTATCGTAACCGGAGAATCAAAAAATCTTCAGAAGTTCATCGTCATGTATGGTGCACCGAAGACGGGTAAATCAACGATCCTGAACATTTTGCAAAGGCTGTTCGAAGGATACTGGTGTGCATTCGATGCAAAGACACTTGGCAATGCGAATGCGTCTTTTGCATTGGAAGCGTTCCGGAATAATCCACTGGTTGGCATTCAGCATGATGGTGATTTAAGCAGAATCGAAGATAACACCCGTTTGAACAGCCTAGTTTCTCATGAAGTGATGAACGTCAATGAGAAATTCAAGGCTTCTTATCCCGCCAAGTTCAATACGTTCCTCTTCATGGGCACAAATAAGCCTGTTAAGATCACCGATGCCAAGTCCGGTATTATCCGAAGACTGATTGATGTATCTCCAAGCGGTCTACGGATTCCATCGGACCGATACAGACAGCTCATGGAGAATGTGAAGTTTGAACTTGGTGGAATTGCTGCGCATTGTAAAGAAGTTTATGAGAGAGACCCGCATCGGTATGACGAGTATATCCCGATTGCAATGATGGGAGCATCGAACAGCTTCTACAACTTTGTGCTGGATAACTATGACAAGTTCAAACAGGACGATGGCATTACAATGAAGCAGGCCTGGGAAATGTATAAGAATTACAACACCGAGGCAAATGTACCGTATGGATATTCTCAGATGCTCTTCAAAGAGGAATTGAAATCCTACTTCAAAGAATTCTTTGACAGAACAACGCTTGAGAATGGCACGCGTGTCTGGAATTACTATCGAGGGTTTCTTACAGAGAAATTCGAGATGCCGTCTACTATACCGAAAAATGATATTTCTGTGCCGGATTTTCCTATGGATTGTACAGAGTCGCTCTTCGATAAAGAATTTGCAGATTGTCCTGCTCAATACGCCACACAATCAGGAACGCCATTGAAAAAGTGGGCGGATGTTACAACAAAGCTGAGTGATATTTCAACAAATCTCCTGCATTATGTAAACATCCCAGAGGATCGGAATGTCGTATTTATCGACTTCGATCTGAAAGACCCCCAAGGAAATAAGTCATTTAAGCTGAATGCGGAGGCAGCGAGTAAATGGCCTAAGACTTATGCGGAGCTCAGTAAAGGAGGTGAAGGAATCCATCTTGTGTACTATTACACAGGAGATGCATCCAAGCTGAGCGCCTTATATTCTCAAGATGTTGAGATCAAAGTCTTTACAGGTGGGAGTTCCATGCGACGTAGGCTTAGCAGATGCAATGATATTCCTATTGCCACAATCAGCTCCGGATTACCAATAAAGGAGGAAAAGAAAGTGGTCGATTGGAAAGGCTTCACTGATGAAAAGCACCTCAGGGCTTGTATTGCACGAAATCTTCTGAAGAAGAATGTTCCATATACAAAGCCAAGCATCAACCTGATTTATGAAGATCTTGAGAAAGCTTATAAGTCCGGAATGGTGTACGACGTGACAAATATGATTCCGGATATTCAGGCGTTCGCCCTTCGGAGTACCCATAACTCTCAGTATTGCCTGAAGAAGGTTTCTGAGATGAAGTTCAAATCCGAAGAGGAGTCGGTCTGTGTCGATGCGGTTGGCGATAAGCTGGTATTCTTCGATGTGGAGGTCTTTCCGAACTTATTCGTAGTGGTCTATAAGCCAAGGGGCGAACCTTGTGTCCGTCTGATAAACCCAACTTCCGATCAAATCGAACTTCTGTGCAAAATGCGTCTGGTCGGTTTCAATAACCGGGATTACGATAACCATATTCTTTATGCCAGAATGATGAAATACTCCAACGAGGATATTTACAAACTTTCTAAGAGTATCATCAAGGAGAAGCGCGGTAAATTTGGCGGGGCTTATAACCTTAGCTACACAGATATTTACGACTTCTCTTCGACTAAGCAGAGCCTTAAAAAGTGGGAAATTGCGCTTGGTATTCATCATTTGGAGCTTGAATTCCCGTGGGATGAACCAGTACCGGAGAAAGATTGGGACAAAGTCGCCGAATACTGCGAGAATGATGTGGTTGCTACTGAAGCACTGTTCGACTATCTTGAGCCAACCGACTTCCTCGCTCGTGAGATTTGGGCAGACCTGGCTGGTATGTCCGTCAACACTAAAACCAATGATTTGACCGCTCAGATTATATTTGGCGCGGACAAGAAGCATACTCAGCTGGTCTATACGCACATGGATACTGGCGAGCAAGAGCTTCCGCCCGGTGTTGAGGGGTCTAAGGAGATCAATTCTTTCCCTGGATATGAGTTTAAAGACGGAAAGAACATGTTCCGTGGCGTTGACCTTGGACGAGGCGGCTGGGTCTATGGCGATCCAGGAATCTATCTCAATGTAGCTCTTCTGGATATTGCCAGTATGCATCCTAATTCTGCCGTTGCACTAATGTTCTTCGGTAAGCACACAGAAAACTTCAAACAACTCTTGCAGGCTCGAATTTACATCAAACATAAGGACTATGAATCCGCAAAGAAACTGTTTGATGGAAAGCTTGCAAAATATTTGGATGATCCAAAGATGGCAAAGAAGCTTTCTAAAGCTTTGAAGATTCCGATCAATGCTGTGTATGGTCTTACTTCTGCCAGATTTGAGAACCCGTTCTACGATAAGAGAAATGTCAATAACATTGTGGCTCTGCGTGGTGCACTGTTTATGAAAACTCTGTTTGATGAGGTTACCGCCAAGGGCTTCAGGATAATCCATGTCAAGACGGATTCTATTAAGATTGCCGAGGCTACTCCTGAAATCATCCAGTTCTGTATGGACTTTGCCAAGAAATATGGTTACACTTTCGAGCATGAGGCGACTTATGAGAAGATTTGTCTTGTAAACAACGCTGTGTACGTGGCGAAGGCAGCTACTCCTGAGTGGTGTCAGCAGATGTATGGATATTTGCCAGAAGAGAACGAGCCTTCCTATCTGGAAGAGAACGGCTATTGGACTGCAACGGGCACACAGTTCCAGGTTCCGTATGTGTTCAAGACACTGTTCTCTAAGCAGCCAGTTGACTTCGAGGATAAATGTGAGGTGAAATCGTCAAAAGAAGGTGCCTTATATTTGGACTTTAATGAAGGAATGGCCGAAGGAGAACATAACTATCGATTCGTCGGTAAGGTCGGTCAGTTTACTCCTATGAAAAACGGTGCTGGTGGAGCAAAGCTACTTGCAAAACGTGAGGATAAGAAGACCGGGGAAACCAAATATGTAAACGCACCTGGCGCTACTGATTATCGCTGGATGGAGTCTGAGATGGTTCGGATTTCAAACAAACAGGATTTGGTTGACGAGAACTTTTATATTTCTCTCGTGGATGATGCTAAAGCTTCCGTCAGCAAATACGGAGACTTTGAGTGGTTTACAAGCTGATATTTTGAAAGGAGAAACATATGTTGAAAGAAAAGGCACAGGATACAGTCGGTGAAATCGCCGTAGAAGGCGTTAAGGCCAAGCTGAAAAAAGACCTTAAGGAAAATTGGAAGGATTATGCGCTCATAGCTGCTGGAATCATCGGAGCTGTTGCGGGCGTTAATCTTTTGTTCAACCTTATCAATCGTCCGGTAGCAAGCCGGAGTAACATTCATTTTTATATTCACATTGTTTAACAGAAAAGGAGCTAAATAATTATGGAAAACTTCAAGATGGAAAACCTCAAGATTGAAAACGCATCTATTATCTACAAGAACTTTTCCGGAACCCGAGACGAATACCATCCCGGGCGCAGAACCTTCCACGTGATTCTCGACGAGGATGAAGCTGCAGCACTGGAGGCTGATGGCTGGAATGTTCGCCATAAGCCTAGCAAGGCAGATCCCAGTGTAATGTTCCATACTCTCCCTGTTGAGGCTCGGTTCGATAACTATCCTCCCAAGATTGTTATGATCGGCGAGTCCAGCAAGAAGGTGACCTTCCTGGATGAAACCACCGTCGGCCAGCTGGACAGTGCAGCGATTAAGACGATCGACTTGATGCTCAGTCCCAGTAAATGGTCTGCTGCCGGTCGGTCTGGTATTAAGGCGTATTTGAAGACTGCATACGTCACTATCGAAGAGGACGACCTGGATCTCAAGTATGCTGCGTTGCTTGAAGACGCCATGAGCAGAGCTGGTGAGTTTAATCCGGCTCCTGGCGACGATGACGAAAATGTGCCGTTCTAAGGAGGATTTGATATGCAGTCTTACGATGACTATCTCGATCAGGATGTAAATATGAAGGAGCCGGTGAAGCCAGTGGATCCGGTAAACCATCCGTCGCACTACACCTCTTCTGGTGATATTGAGTGTATCGATGCGATTGATGCCTGTGTCTGCAATTATAAGAGTCCAGTTCATGCAGGTCTTGTGTGGCAGGTCATCAAATACCTCTGGAGAGCACCGTTGAAGGGAAACTATAACGAAGATATCCGAAAGGCTAAGTGGTATTTGGATAGGCTGGTGACAAAGCTTGGCCCTGATAAAGCTGTATGACCATCAACTGAAATCGCTTGAGAATATTACGAATGGCTGTATTCTCTGCGGAGGCGTTGGAAGCGGAAAGTCCATAACAGCAATCGCTTGGTATTACCTGCTTAATGGTGGTCAAATGTCAACTCTTACGGGAGGGTCCTACAGTAAAATGCGGGATCCTCCCAAAGATCTTTATATAATCACGACTGCCCGTAAACGGGACACAAAGGAATGGGAATGCGAACTAATTCCTTTTCTCCTTGCCACAGACAAGACTAATTTCTATTCCAATAAAGTTGTTGTGGATAGCTGGAACAACATCAAGAAATACACAAATGTTATCGACGCCGTATTTATATTTGATGAGCAGCGAGTTGTCGGTTATGGCGAATGGACACATGCATTTCTTGATATAACAAAAAAGAACCAGTGGATTCTTTTGTCGGCTACACCTGGAGATACTTGGTCTGATTATATTCCCGTATTTATCGCCAATGGGTTTTACCGAAATAAAACACAATTTAATGCTGATCATGTGATATTCAAGCCGTATTCCAAATTCCCGCAAATTGACCGTTATATAAATGTTCAGCGCCTGATTCGACTTCGGAATCGAATTCTTGTTGATATGGATTTCATCCGGGATACTGTGCGAAATAATATTGATATTTTTTGTACCTATGACATTGCAGGCTACAAGAAGATTACAGAGACCCGGTTTAATCCATACACAGAAGCTCCTATAGGGAATATTTCCGAACTATGCTCTGTTTGGCGAAGATGTGTAAATGAAGACCCATCAAGAGTTGAGAAAATCCTTGATATTTGCCGCCATAGGCCGAAAGTTATCATCTTCTATAACTTCGACTACGAGCTGGATATTCTCAAGGAAATTCCTTATGAAGATGGAACTGTCATTGCCGAGTGGAACGGTCATAAGCATCAGGAAATACCGGATAGTGACCGATGGGTTTACTTAGTCCAATACAATGCTGGTGCTGAGGGATGGAACTGCATAAAAACTGACACAATTATATTCTATTCCCAAACCTATTCTTACCGGTGCTTAGAGCAATCTATGGGACGAATCGACCGTCTGAACACGCCATATCATAATTTATATTACTATCATCTCAAGAGCCGAGCGCCAATCGATATCGCCATCGCACGATCGCTAAGAAGCAAAAAGAAATTCAATGAAACACGTTATGTATCCTCTATGGATAAAGTGAAAGGAGTAACAAACTATGCGAAAGTATCTTCGTAACATTGCCCGCAATAACATGAGAAAGGCCGGAATCCGTCATTTCAACCGTCACATGCGGACTGACGGTAAGCGGACGGCCAGCTACTTTGCAATGAACTGGAGGGATTGGGTCAATGCCTGATATTGTCCAGGTTGAAGTCGATTTCGAGTCCCATTGCAAACTCTGCAAATACAAGGATGTTCTTCAGTCCGATGAGCCTTGCACAAGCTGCTTGGAGCAGTTCTGGAATTGGGGTTCAAGCAAGCCGGTAAACTTTAAGCTCGCGAGTAAGAAGGACTCTGTGCGCTCTAAGCGGGCGGATAAAGGTTGATCTCGCAAGATTTTCTATTCATATAATAGAAAGGAGGCAATTTGCCTATGAAATCTATTAATCAAATCTTTTATTACGGTCTCGGAGGACCAGACAAGAACTATAAGGTTCTGAACTATGAATTTATAGTGAGCGAAAACTACTCAATCTGGTTGGAGAAGCGAGTGATTGAAGAAATCCTGGCATCACAGAAATCTACGCTATCGACAACCGGAGAGGGTTAAAATGGGACTTTGCAGAATCCATAAAGGAGGGATCTGTAGAATCTTGTCAGATCTTCAAAGACATCCTTAGAAGAGAGGGAAAAAAGGTTTACCCGGCAAATAAGTAATCCTAAAATTAGGAACCTGGTGTTTTTACATCGGGTTCCAATTTTTATATTTTCAAAAGGAGTGCATAAATTGGGATACTCTATTGAACTGGTAAGAAAGTCGATGCCTAACATCGGGGATCACAAACATGGCGGGATCGTTGATTATGTACATCGCGACAATTTATGGTATCGGATCAAGAAGCCAGACGGAACTACTGAATCATTTAAGCTTCCAAATTCCAAATCCAATACAATGTACTATGATGAGCTACGCATGGCACGGAAACTTTTTAATGTCAAAACTCCTGGCGTAAGATGCCCATGTAGAGTTGTTGAGACTAAAAAGGAATATGCATCTTTTGTCGAGTGTTCAAAAGACATTGGCTGTAGTCCATGGACTGTTAAAAATGCGGCTGATATTGGGAGAAAGGTTCTCGGAAAATATACTATAGAGAGGCTTAAATAATGGAAATTCAAAAGATTGTAATTCGAAGACCCGTAAGTACCGAAGACAAGCTTAAAGGTCTTGCACTTATTATGTCTATTGATATGTCCAAATTTCCAAAAACAATCGATACGATTAAGTCACTGCCATTTGATAAGCAGCGTGAGCTATTCTACACTGCGGTTAAAATCGACCGCGCGGCAAGGCTACTGGGATTTCTCAGGGTGCAGGATATGACAACGTTTATCGATATGTACGGTCCGGATTCACTGCTTTAACAAAGGAGGAATAATACTTATGAAAATTAGTTTTGGAAAACGCCTTTATGGCAGAAACAAATTCAGATGGTTTTACAGTCCTATCCTTAAGGAAAACATGAAATCAGGCGGGATTATTATATTTTGGTGGCTTGGACATAACTGGTATTTTTGTCTGAAGAAAACAAACGGAAAGTGTGTATTCGAAAATGGTAAGTATGCTTGGAAAAAGAACAAACTGTAAAATGAGGATTTATAATGGCTGGAATTAATATAAAATTTCCCCCTTCTCCCAGGCTTTGTGAAGTCGATGGCGAACTTGGATATTTTCACCTCTGGGAACAATGGGCCAGTGCCATTGATGCCAGTCCGCTTCATGATGGGCATCCTGCTGGTCTGATTGGACAGGTTTATGGTGTCGTCGAGTTCAAGGACGGGGTACGTCGTGTTGATCCAACAAAGATCAAATTCTGCGATGAAGAAAGTGCGAACCTCCATGCACTTGTGAAGCACAGTGAGGCGTTAAAAAAGGAGAATGATATTTTATGAGTAGAATTGAATATGATCATGACATCGATATTGTAAATATTGAAGTCTTTCAAAGATTCGGAGTTGAAGCTCCTTCCATACCGCGTCATCGATGCGTGATATGCAAGAAGCCCGTGAGTATTGATGATTCATACAGTTTCAGTGGTCATATGCTGATTTGTATGAGATGCTTTTATAAGCACTTTGATGGTGAACTTCATAAGGTTAATGAGTGGAAAAATGAGGAAGATTTGGAGGCAAAATAATGTCAAAAGAATACGATGCTTACTTGAGTAATCATAGGTTCAATGTTTCCAGAGGATACAACTGGCTTCATAAGAATCTACCAGAGATTTTTGACGGTATGGATGAATATCCCGCAACGCGGTGGTTAAATCATGACCAGTCGAAGAAATATCCCGATGAGTACAACGCCTATGACGATTATTTCTATGGAAAGAATCGCTCCTATGGGGTCGTAATGGCGTTCAAAAAGGCGTGGCTCGAGCATATTCACCGAAATCCACACCATTGGCAGCATTGGGTGCTAATTAACGATGAGCCAGAGGAAGGCGAAGTCATCATTGAAATGCCCTACGAGTATATTATCGAAATGATTTGTGACTGGTGGTCTTTTAGCTGGAAGAACGATGATCTGATGGAAATTTTCTCGTGGTATGAGAAACATTCAAAGTATATTAAGCTTGCACCCAAAACCAGAAAGACTGTTGAAACTATTCTTAAAAAGATTCGAGAGAAGCTTGAAGAAAAAACGAACGAGAAGCGTGTACTGGAAGGTTGATATATGAGAGGTGCTAATATGGGCCAACACAAATATAATCCTACTGCAATAGCCGCAGCGAATGGTGAGCTTCCACCTAAACCTAAGAAACTTGGTAAACAAGAAAGCGAAAGACTGCTAAAGCAAATAATCTGTGCAGAGATGTATAACAGAACTGGCATAGCACCGTCTTCTAATGGAGGAATTGTGATTCGAAATCCTGAGTCTGGCAAACCTGAAGAGTGAAGAAAACAAAAAGGAGAATGATATTTATGATTAAAATTGAAAACGTTGACGTTATGGGTTGGGAAGCAGCAATCAGAGGCATGCGTAATCCGATGAATTCTTGGGAGCAGAGTGATAGTGGGTGGGATGAATCCATTTATCACAATGATAAAGATTATATTACGGTCATGTCGGAGGATTTTTCAGATTATGAAGTTGGTCCCAATGACCGGGATCTCATGAAGCGTCTTCGCAACGCCGGTACAGATCATCGGAAGTTCATGCGTATGATTACCGTGTATGTGGATATTACTGCGCCTCTCTATTGGTGGAAGGAATTCGACACTTATAAGGTAGGTACTGTTGCCAATTCCTGCTCAACTATGCACAAGATTGCAGCGAAAGAATTTACACTGGAGGATTTTAGTCACGAGCATCTAGTTAGTGGTTGGGCTGGAAAAGATATTAATGGTGAGTCCATTATTCTCCCTGGTCCCAGCGATTGTCTTGAAAATACAATTGCCGTTCTCAACAGAGTTAGAGAGTCTTATATTGACTCGTTAAATAAAGCTTCAGACACAGGCCTTTCTTCCAAAGAAATTTGGTGGCAGATGATTCAGCTCCTGCCAAGTTCTTACAACCAGCGCCGAACAGTCATGCTGAACTATGAGGTTCTGGCGAACATGTACAGATCTCGTAAGAACCACAAGCTCGATGAATGGCATACACTCTGCGACTGGATCAAAACGCTGCCCTGTTCTCAATTGATCACTGGAGAGTTTGATAAAATGGAGGATATCAATAATGACCAAAATGCGTAAAATATTCATTATCATTGCCCTGATATTTGTTTTTCTCCTTGGAGCATGTTGTACGGTCGAGGTTGAAGCGGCCCAAGATAATCCGATAAAAATCTGGCCGGAAAATGAAAATGGTCCATATAGAACTCTATGTGTTGCTGATGAAGAAACTGGTGTCAATTATATTGTGACCGCCATTGAAGCATATGGTAAGTGGTACGGCATCGCTATTACTCCTCGCTACAATAGCGATGGCAGTTTGTATACGAGCAAGTGAGGAGACACTTATGAGACTTTGCGAAGTAGAAGGGGATAAAAATGACGTTTGATCGATTCAAAGAAGACGGAAGAACCATCTGTATCCAATTTGAATGCTATAGATGTAAACAAATTACCTATAAGACCATGGAAGAATGTCGCCCGAAGGACCGTGAGCCGACTTTTCTAAGGGATATGGAACCTCCAATTGGCTGGGGAAATACTGAGCGATATGGACGTCTTCTTTGTCCGGAGTGTAAGCAAAAATTCGATGCATTTATGAAGGGAGAGCCGGTGGAATGAAACGAAAAACAGCCATTAAGAAACTTATGGGTCATGGAATGAGCAGAAATAAAGCAAATAAGAGACTTATATCAGCTCACTCCTTGGGACTGTCAAATCGTGGTGCTGTTTTCTTCTCACATTTAATGATGCAAGAGCAAATTCCTAACAGCGTACCCTATGAAATTGATAAGGCATATGATGTCACAAAGAAAGTAGGTATGTTAAATGATTAAAACATTTGCAAAGAAGCCGATTCAAGTCCAGGCAGTTCAATGGACTGGGGATAATTACGAAGAGATTGCCAATTTTGTCGGGCGTATTAGTTTCCCATACTCTTTGGACAAGGATTCGGTAATTATTGAGACACTCGAAAACGATTACTACGCAAGAAAAGGAGACTGGATTATCCGTGGCATTAATGGAGAATTCTATCTATGTGAACCTGATATTTTCGAAAAGACATATGAGGAGGTAAAAACTAATGACTGAACGAACTGTAACCATTAGAGGTAGAGAAGAAGACGTTAACACGGTGCTTAAGCTCCTTAGACATATGGAGTATCTTGGACACGCCGGAGCAAGCAGAAATCTCCTTGTACGAGTCGACGGAGATGGCTCTGGTCGGATCCGTGTGACGGACGAAAATGGAGAGAAGCTAGATAATTTCCATTATAACACAAAACAAAATCTTGATATGGGTGCTGTTGTTGGCGTTTACGATATTGGTTAAAAGGAGAAAGCATGGAAATTAAAAATGCAAAAATCAATTCCACAATGCTCGGAAGAGAAGATCATGGAATTATGACTTTCATGATCTATATTGATGCGTGCGGCTTCACATGTGGCATTGGAGGATATTGCCTTGATGAATTCAACTCTTATACTCAGGCAAGAGCGTTCCGAGCCAAGTCCATGGAGGTGATATCTAAGATCTTGGAGGTAGTCGGTGTGGATAAATGGGAGGACCTTCCTGGAAAGTATATTCGCATCGAGTATAATGGCTTGGGCTCTACTGCAACCAAGATCGGCAATATCATCGAGGAAAAATGGCTCGATTTGGAAGAATTCTTTGGAAAGGTTGATTGATATTTATGAGTAGACTCGAGGTGCCCAAGCCTTGTCCATTTTGTGGCGGAAGATCCATTATTGATGTATGCTTGGATAGAATGTACATCCGACCATACCATAAACGAACTTGCAATATGAAGTATTTGGACACTTGGTTAATATCTAGTATGCCCATTGAGAAACAGATAAAAACTTGGAATAAAAGATACTGATTTAATTCGGAAGGATTCTTTAGAAATGAAGATAACGTATAACGGCAAAACATACAGTTATGATGAGTGGCGTCAAGAGATCGCAAGAAAAGCCAAGGCCGGGAAAAAATGGTGCCGCGATTGCGTACATCATAGTGAAGCAGAATTTCTTGGTTGGACTGAGGATTATTGTGACCTACATGGTTCACTCGATCTTGCTTTTACAATTGAACCGAATGATGTTGCCGATAAATGCCCGGATTATGTGCAAAAAGAAGGGAAACGTTGGTTTGAGTAATTGATATTTTCGAAAGGAGAAAAACTAAATGAACATGTTGGAATGGGCAAAAAGAGAAATTGAACTTGCGTGTAATAGAGAGCGCGGTGATAAAGATCCAAATGAATGGGATTATGGGGTTGCGTGTTATGAAAGCGCGTTTAAAGCGTACAAAAGCCTTATGGAAGATGAACATTCTGGTTGCAGCATTGGAATTACAATGAATATTCTTAATCGACTTGTCCAATGTAAACCACTAACGCCCATCGAGGATACGCCTGATATTTGGCACGAAGTTGGATTCGTTAACACCGGTCTTGTTAAGAGTTTGCAATGCGGTCGTATGGGTTCTTTCTGGAAAGATATTTACCCCGATGGAACTGTAAAATATGTCGATAACGACCGTGTGATTGCTTATTGTATAGACCACCCAACAGTTGGTTGGCATAGTGGAATGATCGTCCATCTTATTCATGAAATGTTTCCAATCACTATGCCTTATTGCCCTGAAAGCAATCCCTATAAGGTTTATATTTATCAAGGTCTTACCGATCCAAAGAACGGTGATTGGGATACTACTGCGGTTTTCTACGTCATAAAACCTGATGGCGAATGTGTGGAGATCAATAGATATTTCGATCAAACTGGCGAGACCAGAGAAATCACAAAAGAAGAGTATCAGGAAAGAGAGAAGCATTTCGTGAATCAGGGACATGAGAAATTTAAAATCATATAATTAAAAGGAGAATGATATTTATGGCAGAAAAACAAAAAGAAAGCACAAGAAATATCGCATGTAGGATCCGATTGAATGAGGACGAAAATAACATCCTCGATAAGATCTGCAAAGAGACTGATTCTACAAAATCGGATGTTATGCGCAGTGCTTTAGCAGCATATTATAAAGAAATGGTGCTAAAGCCAGCACAAAAAACAAGTGATATTCTGGATAATGCAGAAATACAGGGCTATCTCAACGGCTTTGAATTCTCTATTCTTGTCCAGAAATTGCTTATCTCCGAAAACGGATACGTGATTGATACTGGAAACTGGGAGAATGTGAATGCCGAGGTAGCATTGCGTCTGGTCGAAAAGATAAAGAAGCATCCAATTCTTTGGAAACATTTCTTTATGGTCGCATAAATTACAACCACATATATGAGAGGCGGTGACACGCTGTATTTTTGTGTCGCTGCCTCTTATTTTGTTTTTATGGAGGTTATAAAAAATGAATGCAAAGAAATGCGATCGATGCGGGGTACTTTACGAAGGAGACGGTGGCTACAAGAAAGCAGGCGATTTCAGGTTGATAAGAAACGGATACTTCAATGATGATTACATTGACTTATGCCCCACATGCCGCTGCTCGCTTCTCGAATGGTTTAAGCATGGAAATGACGTTACTAAGGAGGGCACCAAAAAATGAACCAAAAAGAGTTCCTCGATGAACTGAATAAACGAGAAGACGGTTTTCATCTAAACCAGAATAAATACCATTCTGTTATTACCGACAGTTTCAATACAGATGGCGGAGAGAAAAAGCTCAGAATAGCGCAGGAGGAATGTGCAGAGCTGATTCAGGCGATCAGTAAGTATCTCCGAGATCCGGATTGTTCCGAAAACCGACTTGCCGTTTTAGAGGAACTTGCAGATGTCTGTATCTGTATGAACTACGTTGTAATGGCTATGAAGTTTAGCCCAAAAGATGCGAACCGCGCTATCGATATTAAGATCGAAAGAGAAAGAAAACGACTGGAGGAAGTTAAAAATGTTGAAGAAGGCTGATATTTTTCGTGAAGGTGATGAGTGGTTCATGCGCCTTGAATACGAGTATGAGGATAACCGTGGAAAACATTTGGTTACACTGCCGAAAGTTGACTTTCCATGCTCGCTTAAGTATACACCGAACGTTGATTTCTGTAATTGCATGGTGAAATTTGGTCTTAGCGAGTTGGCTTCTATCATGATATCCGAGAGTCTGAATCTCCACGAGGGCAACGTAACAGACCCTTTAACGAATAAAACCATCGATGCTTTCTACACGGACATTATTGTGGAGCCTAAGATTCACGATCTTACGCTTGATGAAATCGAGAAAAAGCTTGGATACAAAGTCAGAATCGTTGCTGACACGAAAGGAGAATAAACATGACCTTCCAGTTTATTGTTGAGTACATCGATCCCAAAGAAGCAGCGCTGCCGTTTGATTTCAATTACTCCGATCAGGAGTATGACGACTATATCAACGGTGGGTTCATCCATAGCAAGAGAGTAAGAGCAAAGAACGGCGGACAGGCCGTCAAAAGATTCGCTGCAAAGTATCCTGAATATGAAGTTATCGGGTGGAGATAAAAATGAGTTTAGAGGGATTTGATTTTCTTTACTTCCTAACCCTTTTGCACAGTCACGGATTTAGCGCGCATATCAACTCATGTGACGATAATAGCGTATCGGTTGTGATTGACGATGGCGAGCACTTCGTGCACACGACATTTGATATTACCGAACCCTCAATGTTAGGAGATACAAATCTTATTATTTTTCGGGCTATTTTAATGGCAATTGAGAAACTAAATGTTGGAATTGGCGATGATACCGAGTTTGTAACGTGCAGCTGTGGTGGACTTATTGGCAATGATGGGCGTGAGCAACCAGGAACCTTCCGCTGCTCCAAATGTAGGCGTATCTACATGCCACAGGAATTAGAATACGACAAAATCATCGTGAATCACGAAACGGGATGGGTATTTCCTGTTAAATATAGGGAGTGAGATGGTCATGAAAATTGATATTATCAAGATTATCGAATTACTTCATGGGTATGGATATGAACTAAATATTATTCCGTTAGAAGAAAACCGTGTAAGAATAAAGGTTCGTTCCGGAGAATCCTATAGCAACAAGACGATTGATCTCAACGCAGAAGCCAGGTATGCTGGGAATCCTAATGATATTATTTACCGAAGAATTATAGAAGCCATAATGAATCTCAAAACCTTCGATGGAGGTTATAAGTCCGTATATTGCTCATGTGGCGGCTCATTGTATGATAAGAGCGGTGGAAAGGACCCCAACTTTACCTGCATGCGCTGCGAAAAAACATACCCGAAGTGGAAACTTGAATATGATGAGATTGGAGTAAACACAATGACTGGATGGATATTCCCGATGGTAAGGCGTAAAAAGGAGGAATTAGAGAAATGACCGAAGATATGAGAACCGCTTTTGCCAAAGAAGAAAAACACCGTTTGAATATTCTTGGTATCCCTACTATTCCAACCACATATACATGCTTTGAGACAGATGAGGGTGTTAGATCCATTCCATTCTATGGGGATTTCTTCCACGGGAATTGGTTCCATGTGGATCGGTTTTATACTCTCAAAGATAATGACGCACTTAAACGGGCAGTAGAGTCTGTCGAGGGTACATATGGTTGCCGAATATACACTGCAATTTATAACCGTTATGAGGAACTTGGCGACATGCTCACCCTTCTCACAATTTCTTCTGACGAGTCTGATTGGGAGCAGGAAAGAGAGGACTTGAAGGAAATGCAGCCAATTGCATATGTCCACAATTTCACCTATCCCGAATTCTCCGAATGGGGTGTTGTCCTCTTGAGAAAGAACGGGAACGTACTTGTGAGGATCGGATAATGTTACCTACAAAAGTTAATTTTAACGATTCCATCTTTCAGGAATACCCAGATCGCCTTTATATGTATTTTGGATCATGGCAGCCTATCAAGGAACTACAGAAGTTAGTTTCAATGGGCATCCATGTTTTTATGTTTTATGAAGGTGACAGTCTCGATCCTCACGATCGTGTTACGGTGTGTGTCTCAAAAGATTTGAAACGTGGTGGATACACCTATACCTACGAGTATCGCGATGGATGGAGCGAGCTTCAGCTCAGTAAGATGATGTCTGATATTTACGAATTATACGAGAAAGAGGACAAAAAATGACCTATCACTGCCATGGCTGCACACGAAGAACCGCAACTTGTCATGTTTCCTGCGAAGATTATGCTAACGATAAGAAATTAGCAGAAAAAGAACGGGAAGCAATGAAAGGGCCTACCGAAAGTGTTCGGCTGTATATAAACGAACGTGGCTATCAAATCCGAGACAAGATGGTAAAACGGAGAAAAAGAAAGCCAAAGCGGTACTATTAATTTTGTGGCCACAAAAATTCGCAAATATTTCAACCATTATAATGAAGAGAAGAGCGACTCTTTATGTAATATTAGTAACATTTTTATTTATTAAAAGGAGAAAATTATTATGGCTAACGTTGCTCTTGGATTATTTATGCTGATGTGCATATATCTGTTTGGTGTTTTAGATAGAAAAGAAAAACACGAATTCGAAGCCGAAGAAATGGCTAAGGCTGAGGAGGAGGGATATGAAGTATATTTCGCTTAATTTATGAGTGAAAGAAGGACGGACTACAACTCCTCCTTCTTTTTATTTTTGACAAATTGAAAAGGAGAAAATTATGGAAAATGAAATTAGGCGTGGGGATTATGTAATACTAAAGCCTTACGTAGATCGATCAAAAAATCCGATTGTTAACAAACTATACGCTGATAATTACGGGTGCAATGGTCTTGTCAGAAAGGTAACATACGCTCCTTCGCAACCATGGAAAGTGGCAGAGGTCATTTTTTCTGGTGCTCCTTATATTTCGGTAGTACCACTTATACACCTTGATCTCATTAGAAAAAGAGAAGAATGGCCGTTAAGAACCAAATATTTTCCTGAGCCAAATATGACAGTTGTTGATTATCCTACCGCAGGCATTGCCAAAAAAGTTCGCTCGGTTTTCTTTAATATAAGAGACTGTGAATTCGAGGAGCAATGCTATTTCGAAGATGGCAAAGTAGATATTCTCGCCTCAGATGCTTTGATTAAGCATGGTAATCCGGAAATAAAAAAGTATTACGATTACGAAAAATATGAAAAGGAGAAAATTATGGAAAATGAAATTAGGCGTGGGGATTATGTTGAATTAGCTGGTTCAGGGAATGAGTATATGTCCTCGACAATCAATAAGCTGTACGATCAGAATCGAGACCGCATAGGGCTTGTTCGATTTGTTAAATATGTCCCTGGGTATGTCGGTAAGATAGCTGAGGTTATATTTTCCGGGGTTCCTTATATTTCGGAGGTTCCGACTAAATATTTAAAGCGGATGGGTGAAAGATTACTATATCCTGGTAAAAACCCAAGGTACCCTATGCCTGGTATGAAAGTTGTATCTTTTGGCACTGGCGTGGGGGCAGAATTTGTTCATGACGTTATTTTTAAGAAGAAAAATGATGGTTTTGAAGAATATTATTTAAGCAATGGAGGCGCATCCAGGCTTGAGCCAGAGGATATTATTACATACGGCCATCCTGAGGTAAAGGTATATTATGATTGTGGTTATGCCCCTCAGTATATCTACCACGACTACATTGACACGGATATAGCTTCCACTTACGCACATACGTTAGCCGACCTAATTCGGTCTAGCCAAAATATCTTAAAAGGAGAATCTAACATGAAAAACACTAACAATAAGCCCACTCCGTCAAATCCAATCAAGCAGGTTATCTTCAATGGCCCTGCGACAATCGTTTACTGGAAGGACGGGTGTAAGACCATCGTGAAATGTCAGGAAGGTGCTGTGAATGACCATGAGAAAGGCCTTGCCATGGCGGTTGTCCGTCACTACTTCTGTGATATTCTTGGGATGTCCAGATATGACGGCATTTTCAAGAAGTACCTGCCGAAGGAAACTAAGGAGAAGTAATAATGAAGGCAAAGAAGATAACAGCACGCACCCCATCTATTATTGCAATACGGTATCTCATAAGGCACTACACGGTGAAGGAGCGCAGAGATGGCACCTTTGCTGTGTATTTATATTTGCCGAGAGATAGTCAAATGACTGTTTACGGGCGAGTTACGCCAAAGCGGCTAATAGACATGATGTATGTCTTCGATATGAAGGGGTATATAATGGATGCCATTGAGGAGGAATAACTATGCGGACAAAATTGAAACTAGTTGCGTATGTTCTCTTGATATGCCTTTGCATTGGTATTTTCGCCGGATGCTGTGCAAATAGCGATAAAGATTCTTGCAATTACAAATGGTACATCAAGATTTATATGCCCGATGGTTGTATCGAAGGTCCTGGAACAATTCTAAACTGGTATAGCTGTGACTTGGTGCTAGTTGAAATTGACGGCATCCGATACAAAGTCGGTTCTCAGAATATACTAGTGAGAAAGTTACCAGCGCCTTAAGAGGGGAAGATAAAATGTGGTTGATAATTCTTTTTTATACATTAGCTATAAGTCTATTAATTATCGAACTAATCATGGATTGGATTATTGGGGCGGTCATAACGATCGTATTGATGGGATTTTTCTTAACAGTTGTGCTATTCCCTCCATTAGACTAAAAAATCGGATATTAAAAAGAAAGGTTGATTGTTATGCTTGCAAAAGATGCAACAAGAAAAGATATTTCCGATATGAAAAAGCGGCTCCTTAAATCAAAGGAGCTGCTTATTTTTAATCATGAAACCAATGCTGCGATTGCAATGGTAAACGACCACAAAAAGATTATTATGCGTCAGGAGGAAGAAAAGTATGACGGAATCTACCAATAAGACATATGAGGTTCATTATAGCACCACCCAGCTCGATAACAATATTTACGTCGTGCAATTAGTAATTGGTGAAAACAAAAGTAAGCCGATGATTCTGAACAAGGAAGAGACCACTAGCTTCCTAAAATTCGCAAGCAAGTATGACTTTATTGCGGATAGAATTGAATTTTGAAAAGGAGAAAAATGTCATGAGTTGTGTAGCAAATCCCTGTAAAATCTGCAAAAATATTGAATTTTGCAAGTTTGCCCTGACCTCCTGTGAGGCCCTGGAAGGCCTCAGAATCGGCGATGGTAATGGGCCTTTTTACATATCGATCGATTGCAAATACCGCAATATAACGAACGTACGGGCGAGTAACGAGACTCTAAACAAGATTATCGCCGAAAATAAGGATGCGGCGACAGATATTTCTTATGGCTCTGGGAGGTTCGCTTAAATGGAGGAAACTTTTTCTGTAAAACGTCCTTTTGTCACCATAGAGGAGGCCGCTTTTCTTTGTGATGTGAGTAAAACCACTATTCGGACAAAGATCAAGGAATACAAAATGAAGACCTATCGCGATGACAAGGGACGCATCCATATCCGGTCGCTTGATCTCCTTCCTTATTATCATAAGCGCATGACCGGGCAGATCACCAAGGCAGAGAAAGAGCTCCATAAGGCAATCAATACCCGCAATAAAGCTCTGTCTGAGTATTATGCACTTTGTCGAGAATACGACGACCAACTCAACGATGATACCGAGGTTCATATTCCGATATCCGCATTGAGAGATAAGCTTGATAAGGTACATGACTCATGCATTGAGCTGAAGAAGGTGCTGATAACTATTGGCAAGCAAACTAATTATTACAATACAGTTAGATGATATTTTGGAGGTAACCTATGGACACTAGCAGACGCTTTTCTTTTAGATTTTGGCTCTGCAACTTGATTTTTGGCGATGCACTCAGGCAAGCTATGGCCTTCGGAATGATTCGGCTTGAGAATATTCTTAAGCACAATATTTATGATTCGAGGCTTGACTGGGTGGATTACTACGATATATGTGTATCATTTGACGATCTATCCCGCATTGTTTGTGGAGCAGATCATCACTCTCTTAAGTTCAACGAAGAAGGTCTTATAGTTAATAAAACGACGTTTCGTTTTAAAATCTGCAATTTGCTTTATTTCGGTTCGCTATCAAGTGAGCTGGGCTCGGTAATCAGTTTGTTGTATGCGTTGACATCATATCTGAATGCAGCTGGCCGTATGTATAATGAAACTTGTTCGGATGCTATAAGATGTATCATTCGTAGTATCGATAGAATTATGTATTGAAAATCTTGGGGAGGGATTAGTATTACAATGACCGGTGAGGAATTAAAGACGGTTCGTACAGAACTGAGATTGTCAGTTGCTGATGTATCGAGAATGACGGGCATTTGCCGAGTCTCTATCTACAATGTGGAGAAAGGGGCAGGACCAGAGCGATACTATCTGTTCCTTGAGCTGTTTTATGATCGATATCGGTATAAAGAATTGACTCGCTTGAGAAAGGAGTTTGGGGATCGATGATGACGGGAAAAGAATTAAAGCAAATGCGAATATCTTTAAACCTCTCCGTAGCCGAGGTTGCCGACATGACTTTTATGACGAGGCGACAAATTTATGAGATAGAGTACGGAAAGGCCGCGAAGAAAAACTATCTCTATTTGGGACTTTTTTATGATGACTATCGAAGAAAAGTACTGTTTGGAGGATAAAAATGCCATTTTGTGGCTAAATGGCTAAATCTGGATAAACTGGATTTATCCGCAAAACGGCCATTATTTGAGAAGAGAGTTCCCACAAGTGAGAAGAGAGTTCCCACAAGTGAGAAGTCAGTTCACACGTGGCTAAATGGCTAAATTATTTTCTAATTATACGCGAGAAAAATTAAAATATATAAAAGAATATAGGAAAAAATCTATCCATTTATCCGCAAAATAGAAACTGACAGAAAATAACTGACAGATATGAAAGGAGATTTTTTATGTGGAAATTTAGATTTTGGCTTGCTGTGGCACGTATGTATAACAGGCTGGCGGATGTCACATTGGGCGTTTCGAGATTCCTTGTCGAAAGAGGAAAACATGGAATTAAGAAGCATAAAGAGTATTATCTCAAATATATCGAATCAAAGGAAAGTAATCATGAATATTTGAAATAAAAGTCACGGATGTTGTGAATAGCCCATCGCAACATTTTCAACTTCCTTAATGAAGAACAAAAAAACTTAAGGAGGATATTTATGGGAACGTTTAGAGGTTATATGATTAACGTGTTGCGAATCAATGGCATTGCCATGTTTGTGATTCTGCAAGTGTTGTGCGTGTATTTCCTTATTGTAGGATTGGCGGAAATTAGCGCACCACTGCGATCACTGTGGTATACCGCTGCATACGACGGGTTAATCACATCCGGAGCGATCATAGCTCTTAAAGCAAAAAATTAGTTCAAAGAAAAGGAAGCTGCTTTTACAAGTGGTTTCCTTTTTATGGATATTTGTGGTCGCAGAAAATACAGATTATATAATGGGGTATATCCCCAAAATTATTTTATTGGAGGTACTTTTATGAAGTGCATTGAAAAAGCAAAAAACTACTTGAAAAAGAACAAAGATGAAATTGTTCTGTCGGTAAAGATCGGTGCTGCTATCTATGGTACATACCTTATTGGTGTATTTGTCGGTGCAGTTTGTGATGAACTGAAATGGAATGCCAAGTTGAAAGATAAATTTGTTACGGATGCCTGTTTAGGACGTGCTGATGCAAAAGCGTTTGGAGATTATGACAAGCCCGTTCGGTTACTCGGAATGAATCGAGATGAATGCCCAGAGTTTGATCGTATGTTTTCTCAGGCAGCAGATACCGGTTATGTTACGGATATGAAAGGAGAAAAGAGAAAAGTAGTTGGTGCTATTATTTATGGTGCTGATGAAGTAACCGAAGAAGAATAATTCTTTACAGGAAAACCACTTGATATTTTACAGGTGGTTTTCTTTTTTGTTCGCAGAAATTTCCATCCCTTTAATGAACAATATTAAAGGAGGAATTTATTATGTTTCTTGCTGGAATGATCATCGGTGTGACACTTGGTGTCCTTCTGATACGTTTGCACAAGCTGCTGAATGAAATGGATGCAGATGTGCAGAGGTTTAAGGAAGATGCCAAGGCGACATGTGAATTTTGGAAGGAGAAACGAAAATCGAATAATTGATATTTTTGAAGAGAACTTTCTACGGAGAGTTCTCTTTTTGCTTTGTTTATGATGTCGCAATTTTTTCAATCCATGTAATGGGAAATAATCCTAATTAAATATTTTTTGGAGGTATTATTATGGAGAAATTTAGAGAAGCATTAGAAATGATTTTGGTAATGATCTTGAGCATTATCGACGAAACTTTTGTGATTTTGGAAGCACCATATATAGTTATTATGTGCGTTTTTCTCTCTTATGGGAAATGCGATAAAGTATATATATGGGTTCCTATTAAAGGGTTAATGTCGTTATGGATCTGCGATTGGAAAGGCAAAGTTGACTATGATATCGATGGCCATGTTCTTATCAGGAAATTATTTAAGAAGTGATATTTCGAAAGAGAACTGCTTTTTACAAGTGGTTCTCTTTTTTGCTCTTTAGCCTCGCAAAAATTACAACCCATGTAATAGAGAGGAAGACGGTTTACGTTTTCTTTTATATTTTGAGGAGGTATGGAATGAAAAGAGAAAACAGTTTTCAAGCAGAATTGATTAAAGAGTTGAAAGCTATTTTTTCAAATGTTGTTATATTGAAGAATGATTCTTCTTATTTGCAGGGGATTCCAGACCTCTCCATTTTTGTCGGAAACAAGTGGGCTTTCCTTGAATGTAAAAAAAGTCGTAATGAGATCCACCAACCAAATCAGGACTATTACATTCAAAGAGCTTTGGACATGGGAAGTTATGGAGCTTTCATTTTTCCTGAGAACAAAGATGAAATCATTGAAGAACTAAGAGATTATTTTTCTTAGTTCTTTTTGTTTTTAGAAAGGAGAATCGCGATGCCCTTTGTTTTTAACCCACATAGAAATCTTATCGGGCAGCATGCTCTGCTCAGTGCAAGCAAGTACCATTGGACAAGGTATGATGATGAGAAATTTGTAGCGTCGTACAATAATGCGATGGCTGCAGAACGAGGAACCAAGCTTCATGAATTTGCGGCGAATGCAATTAAGCTTGGCGTTAAGCTCAGCGGAAACTCCACAATTGCAATGTATGTCAATGATGCAATTCGATACGGCATGACGCCAGAGCAGCCATTATATTATTCGGAAAATTGTTTTGGTACAGCAGATACGATCAAGTTCTCGAAAAAGAAACTTCGGATTCATGATTACAAATCAGGAGAAGGCCCTACGTCGATTATTCAGTTGAGAATCTATGCCGCTCTCTTCTGCCTTGAGTATCGTGTGAATCCGGAAGATATTGATACAGAGCTTGCAATTTATCAATCAGGTGCTAAGAACGAAGAAATAGCGGATCCTGCCGAAATCAGGAGAATAATGGATAAAATAATTCATTTCGACAAAATGATATTTGATATGAAGCGAGGTGCGATTGAATAATGGGATATGAACATTCTCAGGACGATGAGTCCATTGATATTTTCGATAATGAAGATGTCGAAGTAGACGATTATCAGGATGATGTTCTTGATGATGAAGACCTAGAAGCAATTGCCCATTATGGGATGCCTCGTAGATCTGGCAGATACCCGTGGGGGTCTGGTGAAAATCCTTATCAACGGGAAGCTTTCTTTAGAAGTTCTTATGGCGAACTTCGCTCCCAAGGGCTTTCTGACACAGAAATCAGAACCGCAATGGGAATGTCTTCTACCGAGTTTCGTCAGATGAAATCCATTTCAAAAGATAGAGTTCGTGCCGAACGAATTGCTCAGGTTATGAAGCTCAAAGAACATGGATATTCTAATGTCGAAATCGGTAAGCGATTGAATCCGCCCAAAGGTGAAAGCTATGTTCGTTCTATTCTAACTGAGCAAGCTAAGGAGCGAACGGAACTCACTAAGAAAACTGCTGACTTTATGAAAAAGCAGCTTTCTACCAAGAAGTACCTTGATGTTGGAGAAGCATCCGAACGGGAACTTAGTGATATCCTTGGTTACAAGATTACCGCTGAGCGTAAAGACACTGCTCTTAAGATGCTTCAGGAGGAAGGTTATGATATTGTCGAAATTAAGCTTCAGCAAGCTACTAATAAGCGTAATTTTACGACAATGAAGATCCTTGCCCCGAAGGGCACAACAAAGCAGGATATTTACAACAATCTTGACGCCGTTAAGACTATCGGTGATTATGAGACTGTTTCCGAAATGACGGAACTTGGTCTTAAGCCTCCTGTCAGTCTCGACTCTAGTCGCATTCAGGTTCGTTATCGTGACCAGGGCGGTTTGGAAAAGGATGGCACAATCGAACTCAGAAGAGGTGTCGATGATATTTCCCTTGGCAAAGCGAATTATGCTCAGGTTCGCATAGCGGTTGATGGAACTCACTATCTTAAGGGTATGGCTGTCTATTCTGACAACCTTCCTGATGGTGTTGATGTTGTCTTTAACACGAATAAGACAGAAGATGTTCCGATGCTTGGCCCGAAGGATAACACTGTCTTAAAGCCAATGAAACATACCGCGGATGGGCAAGTTGATCCTGCGAACCCTTTCGGAGCCACAATCAAGAAGCAGCTGTTTTACAATTCCGGAGATGGGAACGAAAAGCAGGGTGTAATGAATATCGTCAACGAAGAAGGCGGCTGGGCTGAATACGCTAAGACTCTTTCTGCGCAGATGCTCTCAAAGCAGCCTGTTCCCCTCATCAAACGTCAGCTTAATGAATCCTACGAGTCACGAAAGAAAGAACTTGATGAGATTCTGTCCCTCACCAATCCTGCTGTAAAAAAGAAACTTCTTGAGAGCTATGCCGAGGATTGTGATACGGCCGCTGTAAATTTGAAAGCCGCTGCATTCCCAAGGCAGGCGACTCAGGTTATTCTTCCTCTGACAACCATCAAGGACACCGAGGTCTATGCACCCCAGTATCGCGATGGCGAAGAGGTTGTATTAATTCGCTTCCCCCACGCTGGTATCTTTGAGATTCCTAAACTTCGAGTTAATAATCGTAATAAAGAGGGCAAAGGCTCAATTGGCCCTGCTGCTAAGGATGCTATTGGTATTAGTTCTACCGTTGCCGAGCAGCTTTCTGGTGCGGATTTCGATGGAGACACGGTTCTTGTTATTCCTGTTAACGACAAAGTTAGGATTCGCACAGATAAAACACTGGATGCTCTGAAGGGGTTCGATCCAAAGGTTGAATACAAGGGCTACCCCGGTCTCAAAAAGATCAACAGCGATTATAAACAGAAGCAAATGGGCGTTGTATCGAATCTGATTACCGATATGACCTTGCAGGGTGCTCCTATGGACGAGATTGCACGTGCCGTTAAGTACAGTATGTGTATTATCGACGCCGAGAAGCACAATCTTGACTATAAACGCTGTTATCAGGAGCAGAATATCGATGCTCTGAAAAAGGATTATCAGGGCGGTGGCGGCGTTTCAACGCTGATTTCTAGAGCAAAGAGTCCAATTCAGGTACCAGAACGAAAGAACTTCAGCATTGATAGGGATACTGATCGGGAGACTGGCGAAAAGAAGTATCGTGAGACCGGTCGAAGCTATACGGATAAAAATGGTAATGTTGTTCTTGCTCAGGAGAACTCTACCCGTATGGCGGAAACAAAGGATGCCAGAACCCTTATCTCTGATGCTGATACCCCTACGGAGAGGGCGTATGCGAATTATGCCAATCAGATGAAAGCCCTTGCGAATAAGGCTAGAAAAGAGTACCTGGATACCCCTAGCGTTAAGTTTAATCGATCTGCTGAGAAAACTTATGAAGCGGAAGTTGATTCTTTAAAAGTAAAACTCAATAAAGCTCTGAAGAATGCTCCTCGCGAACGTCAAGCTCAGCTTGTTGCTAATGTTGTCATTAAGAACAAGAAAAAAGACAATCCTGACATTGACAAAAAAGAAGAGAAACGTCTTCGTCAGCAGGCAATAGCAGCAGCACGTGCACGTTTTGGCGCCAATCGTCAAGATGTTAGGATCGACATCACAGATCGAGAATGGGAAGCCATTCAGTCTGGCGCTATAAGTAATAGTTTGCTCATGCGGGTACTGGCCAATACGGATATGGATGCTGTAAAGCAGAGAGCTATGCCCTATCAGGGGCAGACTGTAACCCCCTCCATGGAGCGTAGAATCCGCACTATGCTGAGTTCTGGGCGTACCGCCGCTGAAATAGCAGACTCCGTAGGAGTATCCGTGTCCACAGTCAACAACTACAGGTAAGGAGGTGCTATGTATGACTGAGAAGCAGGCAATGCTGTCTACCGCAGATAACCCCTGGAACCCCTTCACAAACTTCAATGAATGGTATGCTTTTGATGTTGTTCATGGCTACAATTCTTGTGGTGTTTTGGATTCTTTTGCAAGAACTTCTGATGCTTTGTCTGATGCTGACAATTCATTAGAAATTAGTAATGCAATTGATGAAATTATGAAAGTTGATCCTCTTCATCGTTTCATCAAAGTAATAAAAGATGGTGAACGTTTTGTCATTGTAACGAGTTTAACTAAACCAACTAATTGAATTAATTTTTCTTTAAGTCAACCTTGCAATAAAATTAAAACTAAATATTTCTATTAAATTATTTAGTCTGATTAACAAAATAAAAATAATAAAACTAGTTTTTGTGCTTTTATAGACGGCTATGATGTTGCTTGGATATAGGGAGGGGGTAATATCAATACACCCCCACCCCTGCATCGCGGCCGTCTTGATTTTTTCCCCGGCGGGATATTTTGCCACAACAAACCCGACTTATCTAGTCATTCGCAGGGAGGCATGTTCTTCTCATGGCACTGTTTTCTCCTTTCCAGTGCTTCTGATGTTATGAGTGAATGTGGTGGGCACTCATAACTGAGGATATAACCTCCAACAATACCTCTTTTAATGTACGGACTTTTCTTAATCCGTCATGCCTCTCTTCGAATGACTAGATAAGTTCTGAAAGGAGGATAACTGTGCCACAAAAACCTGCACCCCCAGCATTGACACGGGAGGGGCGTGAGAATCAGTTGATTGATCTAGCAATTGACCAGGCCGAAAAAGAACTGCGGAAAGGCACAGCCTCTTCTCAGGTTCTCGTACATTACTTAAAACTCGCGTCTACAAGAGAAAAGCGTGAGAAAGAAAAAATGGAAGCAGAGATTGAATTACTTCGCGCCAAGAAAGATGCAGCTCGCGCAGAAGTTGAGCGCGGCGAATTGTATAAGAAGGCCGTTGAAGCAATGCGAAGGTACCAGGGTGCGGAGGACTATCCGGAGGACATCGATGAAGGATTTTATTAAGAGCTGGGATGAACTCGGAAAAATTCCAACCTTCGAAGGACGGATAGAATACCTAAGAACCTATTCCACAGTTGGTGAACCAACATTCGGCTATGATCGATGGATCAACCAGAGGTTCTACCGAAGCGAAGAATACAAAAGGCTTCGAAGAAAAATTGTTGCAAAACAAAATGGCTGGGATCTTGGTGTTGAGGGCTATCCTCTTCCAGAAATATTTATTCTTCACCACATGAACCCGATCACGGTTGAAGACATTATTAATGGCAGTGAGTTTGCATGGGATCCGAAGTATCTTGTGTGTGTTTCTCCTGCGACCCACCGAGCGATACATTACCAAGAATCAAAAAATCGGCTTCCTTTAATTGCACAGCGTTCACCAAACGACACATCCCCATGGAGGAATAATAAATGAGTGACAGTATTCTTGAAGGCGTCCGCAGGGGATGTCAAGTCGATCAGAGTTGTAACGACTTTGATGAAGACATCATCCCGCTTGCAAATTCGGCGTTTGCAAAACTTACTCGTCTTGGTGTTGGCCCAGAGGGTGGGTTTACACTGGCAGATCTGGAAGATACATGGGGCGCCTATTGTCCAGATAAGGTACTTCTTGGATTTGTAAAGCCATATGTATATAGACGAACAAAACTTTCCTTTGATCCTCCATCCTCTTCCACAATTGCGGATGCCATAAAAGCGGAGATCGCCGAACTGGAGTGGAACATAATCGAGTATATGGAGAAATCAAAATAGAAAAGGAGTAAATCATGTTATCTAACACAGCGACCCCGCGATACTACGGTAACTTTCGTGACGCGGTGTTGCGTGGAGAGATAAAGGTCAACAAAGAAATAGAAATGGAAATGAATCGGATTGACAATCTGATTCGTGACCCCGCTTATTATTACGATGATCGCGCCGTAGAAGGCTACATTGCGTACTGTGAAAACGAGCTAACACTGACTGATGGTTCCGATCTGCAACTCTTAGATACATTCAAGCTGTGGGCAGAGGAGATATTCTGTTGGTATTATTTCGAACCTACAACCGTAATTGTGCCTGATGAAGGCGGTGGTGTTCATCGCGAGAAGAAGCTGGTCAAGCGACGTCTTACGCGCAAGCAGTATCTGATTGTCGCTCGTGGTGCCGCAAAGAGTATGTACGCAAGCACAATCCAATCCTATTTCTTAAATGTTGATTTAACAACAACGCATCAGATCACAACCGCGCCAACAATGAAACAGGCGAACGAGGTTATTGCTCCGATCAGCACTGCTATCACAAGGGCAAGAGGACCCGTCTTCCAGTTTCTTACAGAAGGTAGTCTTCAAAATACAACCGGAAGCAAAGCAAATCGTCAAAAGCTCTGTACCACAAAAAAGGGCGTTGAGAATATGCTCACCGGGAGTTTACTTGAGGTCAGACCTATGCGGGTTGATAAGCTTCAGGGACTTCAGGTTAAATGTGCAACAGTTGACGAGTGGCTTTCCGGTGCGACAAGAGAAGACCCTATTGCTGCAATCGAGCAAGGCGCATCTAAGGTCGAGGATTATCTGATTCTGGCAATCAGCTCTGAGGGTACTGTAAGAAATGGCGTTGGTGACTCCATGAAAATGGAGCTTATCGACATTCTTCGAGGTGATTATTATGCACCTCATGTTTCTATCTGGTATTACAAGCTTGATAGCATTGACGAAGTTTCCGACCCGTCTATGTGGATCAAGGCTCAGCCGAACATCGGACTTACCGTTAGCTATAAGACTTATCAGCTTGACGTAGAACGTGCCGAAAAGGTTCCGTCTGCGAAAAACGATATTCTGGCAAAGCGCTTTGGTATTCCGAGTGAGGGATACACATACTATTTCCCATACGAAGAAACATTGCCACATCCGCAGCGAAGCTATTGGCAGATGCCGTGTTCCATGGGCGGCGACTTGTCCAGAGGCGATGACTTCTGTGCATTTACGTTTCTATTCCCGCTTTCCGATGGTTCTTATGGAATCAAGGTTCGCAGCTACATAACCGCAAAGACATTACATAGACTTCCAGTTGCAATGCGGCTCCGATATGAGGAATTCATATCCGAGGGAAGTCTCTTTGTTTTTGATGGAATTGTGCTTGACATGATGCAGGTCTATGACGAGCTTGATGACTTCATCACGAAGAATGGTTATGAGGTTCGCTGCTTCGGATTTGACCCATATAATGCGGAAACATTTGTAGATCGCTGGTGCAAGGAAAATGGCTCGTTTGGTGTGGTTAAAGTTATTCAGGGTGCTAGAACAGAATCTGTGCCTCTTGGAGAATTAAAGAACTTATCCGAAGAGCGGCTGCTAAAGTTTGATGAGAAATTGATGCAGTTTGCCATGGAGAATTGTGTTACTCTGACCGATACAAATGGCAACCGCAAACTTATGAAACTTCGGAATGAAGACAAGATCGATAACGTGTCCGCCATGATGGATGCCTGGGTCGCTTATAAGGCGAACGGTGACATGTTTGACTAAAAGGATGTGAGAAATCAAAATGGAAACTTATTTGGCACACCATGGCATTTTGAAGATGACGTGGGGTGTACGACGCTGGCAGAATAAAGATGGGACCCTTACTGAAGCCGGAAAAATAAGATATGGCAGAAAAATGACCGCCAAACGCAAGGCGGCCGCTAGAAAGTCTGCACAGATGAAAAAGAAAGCCGCAGAGGCAAAGCGTAAGGAAGAGGTCAAATCTACTGCTGTTGAAAAAACAGACAAGCCCAGAGATGTCGCCAGCATGACGGATCAGGAGATTCGGGACTTTCTTGCTCGCAAGGATCTCGAAAATCGTTATCTTGATGCGGTTACCCCAAAAGTCATAGAGAAAGGTGAATCTGCAACCAAGCGATTTATGACAAAATTTGGTTCGAGTCTCGCTGATAATCTCATTAAGGAAGCATCCCAGAAAATTGCCAAGGATATCGTTAATGGTGTGCTTGGCTCTTCCAATAATAGCTCGCGGAAGAATAAAAAGAAAGACAAGTCCAACGAGGAGAACGATGAAGATTGAGGTGAATCATATTGCCGGAAAATAATTTTACCTCCAGACTGAAAAATGCCTGGAGTGCTTTCATGAATCGAGATCCCCCCGTAAGCAGTCATGTGACTTACGGGGGTTCTTCTTATAATCCGTACCGTATTCGGCTTACACGCGGCAATGAAAAGTCCTTTATCGCACCCATCTTCAATAAGATTGCGATGGACTGTGCTGAGATGTCGTTGCAGCATGTTCGAGTAGATTCCAACGGCAACTATCTTGAAACTATCGATTCCAAGTTGAATCGATGCCTGACGTTGAATGCCAATAAAGACCAGTCCGCGAGAGATTTCATTCAGGATGTGGTCCTCAGTATGTTCGACGAGGGGACGGTTGCGCTTCCGCCTATCGATACCGTTACGCGAATAACGAAGGACGGGATTAAAACGGACATCGAGTCTATTCGAACTGCTGAGGTTCGGCAATGGTATCCGGATTACATTACCATGCGTGCTTACAACGATCAAACTGGACAACGGGAAGATCTCACGATGCCGAAAGCATCCGTTCCCATTATCATGAATCCTCTCTATTCCGTGATGAATGAGAACAATTCCGTTGTGCAGCGTCTTATCCGGACTCTAAACCTTTCTGATACGCTCGATGCACAGAATGGTTCCGGAAAACTGGACATGATCATTCAGCTCCCATACCAGATTCGGACAAAGTCTATGGAGGATCGAGCTAATCTTCGGAGAGATAGCATTCAGGAGCAGCTCGAAAATTCAAAATACGGGATTGCGTATATCGATGGCACAGAGCACATCACGCAGTTGAATCGTGGAATTGAGAACAATCTCTATGAACGGGTGAAGTATCTCGTTGACCAGCTATATTCTCAGCTCGGTATTACGGAGTCCATTCTTAACGGTACCGCCAACAACGAAACAATGCAGAATTATTATTCCAGGCTTATTGAGCCGATTATTTCTGCAATCGTAGATGGCATGCGATGGAAGTACCTTACGCAGAAAGCCAGAGATAACGGTGAGACAATCATGTTCTTCCGTGATCCGTTCAAGCTTGTATCTGCGAATACAATTCCTGAGCTCGCCGATAAACTCAGGAGAAACGAAATCTTTAGTTCGAATGAGGTTCGGCAGATGGTGGGAAGAAAGCCCGTTAATAACGACAAGGCAAATGAGCTCAGAAACTCCAACATCAGTGCTGCGAATGGGCAGGAGTTTGCAAATGTCGTAAAAGATGAATCTTCTGAGCAGAAAACAGAAGAAAAGGAGTGAAATAGTAAAAATGGCATTTCGGTATGACTTTAGCGGCTATGCCACCAGAAATGATATCAAATGTACCGATGGCAGGATTATCCGTGCCGGGGCATTTGCCGATCAGGATGGAGCAAAGGTGCCGCTTGTCTGGAATCATGACCATCGTGGCATGGAGAATGTCATCGGTCATGCACTTCTGGAAAATCGAAGTGACGGCGTTTATGCCTACGGTGTCTTTAACGAGACAAAGAATGGTATTAACGCCAAAGAGCTTGTGGAGCATGGCGACATTTGTGCGATGTCTATCTATGCTAATAAGCTGAAGCAGAATGGGCCAGACGTTACCCATGGCGTTATCAGGGAATTGAGTCTGGTTTATGCCGGAGCAAATCCTGGCGCTTTCATTGATTCGGTAATTACTCATGAGGACGGCGCTGATGAAGAGGCCGTTATCTACTTCGATCAGGCGATTGATGCATCCAATGGTGAGCTTACTCATGAGGATAAGGAAACTCAGGAGAAAGATTCCAAAGAAGAATCCGAAAAGAAACCCGATGAGATTTCCAAGAAAACCCCAAAGGAAATCATTGATGGCCTTTCTGAGAAAAAGAAGAAGGTGGCGGCACTTATTATTAGTATGTCGCCGAAGATCGATGAAATTGACACCATTAATGATAGCAAAGAGCAGCCTGTTTCCGATAAAGGTGAGACTATCGCTGATATCTGGGAAACTTTCACCGAGGAAGAGAAGAAAGCCGTATATGCTGTAATTGGTACAGCAAAAGAAAATAACGAGTCCTCTAACGACGGCGATGAAGAAGAGGACAATGATAACAAGGAGGAAAAAGTTATGAGACACAACGCATTCGATAAGGAAACTCAGACTGAGACCGTGGATGGTGTTCTGACCCATTCTGACCAGGAGGCTATTCTGGCTCTCGCAAAGAGTAAGAGCTGTGGTTCTCTGAGAGAGGCTATGGAGCAGTACGCCGGGGAGACCGACCATCTTCAGCACGGCATTGACGAGATTGAAACCCTGTTCCCGGAATATAAGGACGTAAAGCCCGGTGCTCCCGAGCTGGTTACAGATAATCTGGGCTGGGTTACTACGGTTATGAATGGCGTTCACAAGAGCCCCATTAGCCGTATCCGTACTCGTCAGACCGACGCAAGAGGCCGTAAGATTCGTGGCCTTGGCTATCAGAAGGGTGGTCTCAAGAAGGAAGTCGGTAATGTTAAGCTCATGAGCCGGACGACTGACCCCTACACCGTATATGTCAAGGATTCCATGAATCGGGACGATATTCTCGACATCACAGATTTTGATGTCGTATCCTACGAGTACAACCTTCTGCGGATGGCGCTCAATGAGGAAATTGCCACCGCTGTTATGGTTGGTGACGGCCGTGAGGATGGCGATGAAGACAAGATCCCTGAGGATAAGATTCGTCCCATCTGGACTGATGACGAGCTGTACACCATTCACAAGACCGTCGATGTTGCCGGTATGAAGGCCAAGCTTCAGGGAAGCGACACAAGTAAGAACTTCGGTGACAATTACATCGAGACCGAAGCCATTATTGAGGCTGCTCTGGATGCCAGAATCGATTACCGTGGCTCCGGCTCTCCTGCCTTCTTCTGCACCCCGCAGCTGGTTAACACCATGCTGATGGCCCGTGATCTGAATGGTCGGAGAATTTACAACAGCATCGATGAGCTGAAGACGATCCTGAATGTTTCCGCGATTGTCACTATCGAGCAGTTCGCCGGTCTTCAGAGAACCGTTGACACCAATAAGATGGCTCTGCTGGGCATCATGGTTAATCTCGATGACTACTATGTCGGTGCTACCAAGGGCGGCCAGATTACCCAGTTCAATCAGTTCGATATTGACTTCAATAAGGAGAAGTATCTGATTGAGACCCGTATCTCCGGTGCCCTGACTAAGATCAAGTCCGCGATTGTTCTGGAAAAGAAGGCTTCTTAATGCCTTTAAGGTTAACATAACATAGGAGGAATGAACATGGCATCCAATAAGATTTATGAAGGTTACTCCGATCAGCATATGCGTGCTGTAATTGCCTATGGTAAGGCAGCTGACCATAAGCTGTATGCCGATTCTGCACATACCGTGACGATGTCCGCCGCAGTTATTGAAGATGCATTTAAGAAGGGCATGCTGCTTGTGCATGACGGCACCAATTTCCTGCGGCCTGTCAAGTTTGGCAGCGGCAAGGTAACCACTGTTGACGGTACCACTACCATTGCAGGCACCGAGTGGTCTGCCAGCGCTACGGAGTAATTCAAAATGGGACGATTCCGCGGAGCAATTGGATTCGCCGAGACCGTCGAGCAGTCACCTGGTGTTTATGTCCCGAGTGTAACTGAACGGACGTATCACGGCGATTTCATTGCTCGGCGGGTTCGTCTCGAAGAAACAAGCGAAACGACGAATACAAATTTCACGTTAAACAATGATATTAGTATTGTCGCCGACAAATTTGCAAAAGAGAATCTTGGATTTATGCAATATGTAGTTTTTTGCGGAATGAAATGGAAAATCACCTCTGCAACGATTGAATATCCCAGAATCAAACTAACGATCGGAGGGATATTTAATGAATGAAAGACGGTTGCTGCTTCATCAAAAATTTCTTTCAATCAAACGTGTAAAAGCAGCGTATTTCAATCCAACAAACAATGTAAAGATGGTTTATCCATGTATCCGATATAGTCTGGTTGGGGAAGCTGTTCGATTTGCAGCAAATGGACGATATATAACGAGAGACAGATATCTTGTTACAGTCATTGACCCAGATCCTGATAGCCAGATCTATAAAGAACTTGAGAAAAATCCATATTATTCTTTTGAACGTATGTATTCAGCCGATGGACTCTGTCATTTCACAGGGTCCATCTATTTTTAAGGAGGTAAAAATATGCCCGAAGGTAATGTTCTTGTATGGGACGAGGTTGGTACTCGTGAGTACGAAACCGGCGTAGACAAAGGTGTACTCTATCCCTATGCGGATGGCGCTCCCGGCGATGGTGTTGCATGGAGCGGTCTGTCCGGAGTCGATGAGTCTCCCGAAGGTGCGGAGGCTACCGCAGTTTATGCGGATAATATGAAGTATCTGGTAATGCGGTCTGCCGAAGACTATAAGGGTACGATCAAGGCTTACAGATATCCCCCTGAATTTGAGGCTTGCGACGGCTCTGCAAGTCCTACAGGCACTGTCGGCCTGACGGTTGGCCAGCAGACCCGTAAGACCTTTGGCCTTGCGTTCCGTACCAAGGTCGGAAATGACCAGGTATTTGACGACTATGGCTATAAGATTCACCTTGTCTATGGCGCTACCGCTTCCCCTTCCGAGCGGAGTTTCGAGACTATCAACGACTCTCCCGAGGCAATGGAATTCAGTTGGGAATTTGAGACTGTCCCGATCAACGTTCCCGGTTATAAGGCGTTTGCACATATGGAGATCGACTCCACTAAACTGAAGACCGAAAAGGAAAAGGCTTGTCTGACCAAGCTGGAAGGTATCCTGTATGGCAGCTCTACGGCAAAAGCGAGATTGCCGCTGCCTGCTGAGATTATCACAATCATGACCCCCGAAGCTTGAGGCTAAGAAGTAATCAACCATGCCCCCATCCATCGTGTTGGGGGCATTCTTAAAAATTGAAAGGAGAAAATAGAATGTTTGTACATGAAATTACCTATAAGGACTTTGATGGAAACGAAAGAACTGAGGAGGTTCGCTTCCACCTTTCCCCTGCAGAGCTGACCGAGCTGGAGGCAACTACCCCTGGCGGATTGAAAGGTCAGTTGGATAAGGCCATGAAGAAGAAAGATGGGCCGGCGATTATGCGCTTCTTCAAGAAGATCGTTCGGATGAGTTATGGCAGAAAGAGCGAGGATGGCCGGCGTTTCATGAAGTCCGATGAGATCTGGAATGATTTCGCAGAGACTCAGGCGTATGTCGAGCTGTTTATGAAGCTGGTTACGGATGAAAAGTTTGCGCAGGAGTTCGCGAATGCCGTTATCCCGGATATGAAGAAGTACGTTCCCGCTGAGGCTGCTGCTTCGGCCACGTAATGTTAACCCTGATAATTCCACCGAGGGAACTGTATGATGAGACTCGAAATGAATTCATTCAGTGTCCCTCGGTTACGCTCCAATTGGAGCATTCTTTGCTTTCTATTTCAAAATGGGAGGCAAAATGGAAAAAGCCGTTTATGTCGAAGGAACAGAAAACGCAAGAGGAATTTATCGATTATGTTCGCTGCATGACGATATCCCCAAAGGTTAATCCGGCTGTTTATTACCGGCTTACCAGGAAGAACCTCGACACGATTGAGCGGTACATCCAAGACCCAATGACGGCCACAACATTCCATAGCTGGAAAAAAGAAAAGCCAGGTAAGAAGATTATTACATCCGAACAGGTGTACTACTGGATGGTTGCGGCGCAGATCCCATGGGAAGCAGAGAAATGGCACTTTAACCGACTTATGACTCTTCTCCGTATATATGGCATCGAGAACAGCAATTCTAAGATGAGCAAGAGGGATATTTATAAGCAGAATCGTGCCATGAATGCTGCGCGTCAGGCGAAAGCTCATAAACCTTGAAAGGGAGTTTAAAAATGCCGATAAAAATGACGACGACCGGTAGTTTTAAGAAGACTTACCGGTTCCTTAAGCATGCATCCGACAAGAAAATCCTAAAAAGCTTGCGGAAATATGCACGAGAAGGTGTTGTCGCACTAATGTCGGCAACTCCAATAGACAGTGGTTCTACAGCGTCCATGTGGCGATATGAAATCGTGTATGCCGATGGATCTGCAAGAATCAATTGGGTCAACGACAATGTTAATGATGGCGTCAATATTGCCCTAATCCTTCAATTGGGGCATGGCACCGGAACAGGTGGCTGGGTAGAAGGACGAGATTATATCAACCCTGCTATCCAGCCAGTCTTTGATGAAATGACAAATAAGATTTGGAAAGAGGTGACGAGCGGGTGAGTACCGAAATAGAGAATAGAGTTGTTCAATTAGAGATGAACAACAAATCTCTTGAGAAAAATTCAAAGCAGTCCATTAAAACTCTTGAAAAACTCGATAAAGCACTGGAGTTTAAAAACGGTCGAAAGTCCTTCGAGGACGTTGAGAAGGCTGCTGAAAAATGTAACTTTGAACCGCTTTTGAAGGCTGCTGATACCGTATCGACTCGATTCAGCACCATGGGTATCATTGGCGTTCGAGCTCTTGAGCGAATTACGGATAAGGCACTCGACGCCGGAGCCGCTCTTGTCAAATCTCTAACAATAGATCAGATTACAGCGGGATACAACAAATACGAGCAGAAGACATCTTCAATCCAGACGCTTGTTAACTCAACCGGGCTATCCGTCAAGGAAATTAACAAATATCTAGATCAGTTGATGTGGTTCTCAGATGAGACGTCGTATAGTTTTACCGAAATGGTGAATGCGCTTGCAACGATGTCTGCATCCGGTGGTGATATTAACAGTCTGATCCCTATGATTCAGGGCGTTGCTAATGCCACCGCGTTTGCAGGTAAAGGCGCCGCTGAATTCAGTAGAATTATGTATAACCTCAATCAGTCATATACGGCCGGATATTTGTCGTATATGGACTGGAAATCGGTTGAACAGGCAGGAGCTGCGTCCAAACAGCTGAAACAGATACTTCTTGATACCGCTGTTGCGGAAAGAAAAATTACTAAGCGTCAAGCGGATATTTCAAACTTTAACAATTTACTTTCTAAGAAAGTATTCACCAGAGACATCATGGAGAAATCTTTTGGGTATTTTAATGAAATGACCCAGAAGGCCTATGAAATGATTGGCACGCTTGACGATCAAGGTAACGTTATTGAGACGGCTTCTCAGGCTTATGAGATTCTAGGGCAGCAGTATGACACGGTTTCTTTGCGTGCTGCAAAATCTGCTCAGGAAGCAAAGTCCTTTTCTGAAGCGATCAATGCCACTAAGGATGCTGTTAGTTCCCAGTGGCTTAAGATGTTTGATAGTATCTTTGGAGATTATGAGCAGCAGGTAGAGTTATGGACTGGATTATCGGAAGGTTTATACAACATTTTTGCTGCTCCATTGAGTGACGTTGCCGATTTAATCGATGAAGCCTTCCAATCTACTCCCATTAGCACAATTGAAGAAAGTCTAGCCGATTGCGGTATCGAACTAGATGCATTCAAGGAAAAACTTGTTAATACGGCAAAAGCGTCTGGGAAATTCCCGGATGAGCTTATTGATGCAACTGCGGGATCGGCCGAATCAATTCAGGACTTGTTGAGCCTTCATTGGGTTGATAGTTCAATGGTAAGCAGTGTAATGGCCGGTTATTCTAACGCACTTGAGTCTGGCGAAAAAGTTACAAAAGAATTTACCACAGCTGCCGAGCTCGCCGACAGAATGATGACTGGCGAATTCGGTAATCGTTGGAACTACAAAGAACTTACTAAGAATTTGCAAGAGGCTGGCTATGATATCGCCAATGCTAAGGACATTTTCAAGTTAGCAAAGAGTGACCCAACTGCTCAGATTCGCCTACTCGGCGAACTTACTGATAAAAACGCGGTTTCCCTTGAGAATGCTGCCGAGGCTGCTAAAAACTTCAATCACGAGTTCTATGCCTCTAATTCTGGCCGGACAATCGCCCTTGAGGGTGTTAAAAATATTCTTTCTGCTATCGGTGATCGCATCGCCATGGTTAAAAAGGCTTGGGGTGACATCTTCCCAAGTGCAACTGCCGGAAGTATTAAGAACGCAATTATCGCCTTTCATCAGTGGACAGAAACACTCAAAATGGGGGAAGATGAGGGCAATCGGATTTATAGTGTCGCCAGTAAGGTATTCGGTGTTTTGAAAACAGGTATCTCTGTAGTTGGGAGAATTATTGGTCTCGCTGGAAATCTTGTAAAAAGTGTTATAAGAATTGCAAAGGCTTTCTTTGCACTCGCACCCGTACAGGGATTTATTAGTAGCATAAGAACAGGCCTTTCTGACATTTATCATTATGTAGGAAATAAAATTCTTAATGCCCTGCAATGGTGCGAGAATTTCATCAACAATAAACTTAACCCATCTGCTGATGATTTAAGTGATATATTTGACCGAATTTCAAATAAACTTGCCCCTTTGTATAAATTTGCAAAGAGAGTTGGTGGTTATGCCCTTGGCGTTCTAGGAAGAATCTGGCAGTTGTTGTCGCCCTATGCGAACTTTCTCTATACAAATTTAGTCTCTCCATTTGCGCAGTTTATTAGTGAAGTGGTAAATAGCGATGATCCTATTGCTACGCTGGCATCCGGAGTCGGTAGGTTTGTAAAGAAAGTATCCACTGGGCTTTCTAATGTGGTTCAAAAAATCAAGAATTTCAGTATTTCCGATCTATTTAAGAGCGCCAATACGAAATTCCAAGAATTCCTTGATGCATTTCCTGAACTTAAAACGGCTTTTGAAAATCTGCAAAAGGTTGTTGATAACCTGAAGGAACATCTCGATTTTGGACAGCTTCTTGCTATTTTCACGGGAGCCGCATTGGTCGTAGGTGTTGGAAAGTTTACAAAAGCACTTAGTGATCTTTCCGGTGTTGCCGTCGAAATTAAAAAGACTCTCGGTAATCTGAACAGCATCATCAAGCGTAAATCCGGAAGCGGGTTCGCAGCTAATATGAAGGCGATTTCGATTGCAATAGGTGTACTCGCCGCATCTTTGTTTCTATTATCTATGATCCCAAGCGAAGATCTTAGTCGTGTTGCAAAGTATCTTGGCGGAATGATGGCTGTGCTTATTGTTGTGTCTGCAGTCGCTGCCATTGTAGCAACTAAGCTGACGGCGAATAAATTGCAGAAAGTAAGGGGTATTATAAAACCTTTACTCGCCCTAAGCGCTGCTATGCTAATCCTGAGTATAGCTTCCAAGAACGCTTCCATTGCTGCCGGTGAAGGCGAAGGTAGTTGGAAAAAGGTCTGGAAGATTCTTGTCGTAATCGGTGGACTTGCCGTTGAGCTTGTTGGTGTTACTGCATTGCTTGGACTTCTCGGTGGTAAGATTACGGTTGCTGCTATAGTTCTGATGGTGGTATCCGTCGCAATACTGAAACTTGCCCAGGCGGTAAAGCTTCTTGAGAATATTAAGCTTTCAGACGATGCGATTAAGCTTGGATGGATTGTCGCAGCAATTATGATTGTAGGTATTCTTGCCTCTGCTGTAACTAAGGTTGGCAAAGGTATGAGTGGGTTTGCAAATGCCGCTCTTGGAATCCTTGCATTTGTGGCATCCATCTATCTTCTGACAATCACATTTGAAAAGATAACTTCTGAAGGAATGAAAGAAACCTGGAAGAAGTTTGGAGAACACAGTAGCATAATTATTCCAGTTTTGGTTATATTGGGAGGCTTAGTTATCGCCCTCATCGCAATCAGCAAGCGTATGGGCGAAATGTCAAAGTCTCTTGCGAAACTAGGTATTGGCGTCTTTGCAATGGTTGGCGCGATGTATCTCATAACGCTTCTATTTGAGAGATTGTCCGATTTCGCCGATGTAGACCATTATTGGGCTGGTTGGCTTGGAGTGTTACTTATTGGCGTTATTGTTGTACTGATGGTTGAGACACTTGGTCGTGCTGCACAGATGTCCGATGGCGGTAAGGGCGCTTTGAAACTCGCTGCGACCGTAATTGTCATGACGGTAGCGATTGGTGTCATGATGATGCTCTTTAAGGCAATGGCTTTGCTTACAAAGAGTATGACGGTCGAAGAAATCTGGAGCGCAATCGGATATTTGTTTGTACTTGGTGCGATTATCGCTGCCCTGACTCTTGTTGCCGGTAAAGCGGCACAACTTGGCGGTGGAAAAGGCCTTACTATTATAATCGGTGTTGTCGCAGGCATAGTTGCGTTGGCGTTGATGATGATTGTGCTTACGAGCTTTACGTGGGACCAAATGATAGGCCCACTTGGTGCAATATTCATTTGTGGAGTTGTATTAGCAGGCGTTATGCTTGCATTAGGTTTTGCAGCTCAGGCCGCTTCGAAAAATAAAGGCGGCGCGGCAAGCTTGTTTGCCATGATGGGGGTACTCTTTGTAGTAGGAGCATATCTAGCTGTACTCTCAAATATGCCTATAGACGCAATGATGTGGGCTGCTATTACGATGGTTTCCGTAATTGCGGCTGTTGCCATCGCGGTAAGCTACCTTGGAAAAGCTCAAGTAAATATTATTAATGCGGTAATTGCTGCCGCACTTCTTGGTGTTATATTCTACGGCCTGTATAAGATCATTCCACTAATGGCGGCATTTGCTCAAGCAGACACAATGTCACTGCTTAAAAACATGGGCATACTGTTGCTTGCAATAGCACTTCTTGTGACCATTGCTGTTGTACTAGCGGCGGCAATGGCAAAAGTCCCTGAATTAATTTTGGGACTCCTCGGCGTGATGGCCTTGTTCTTAGTAATTTCGGTTATGATGTTGGCAGTATCTCTCGCGATACATACCTTTGCGGCTGCCGCTGAGAAGTTACAAGGAGTTGATTTGTTTAGTATTGCTGGCGGCATGTCTACAATGGCCGGGGCTATGGCTTTGGTGGCTCTCGCTGGCGTTGGATTGTTGATCGGTAATATTGGAATATACGCCTTTATCCTTGCCCTAACGATTCTTGGCGCGTCCATGGCTCTTGCGACAATCAGCATAACTGCATTCAACTTCGCCCTTATTGCCCTTGGAAACACTATATCTGCTATCGCTAATGCGTTCCAAAATGCGAACGGTAATATACTTGGTGGATTGGCGAATCTGAGAGATGAGTTTGCGAAATCCGCTGAATCTACGGCCGGTTCCGCGAAGCTTATGTGGGACGCCATTGCTGGCGGTGGGGATCAGGATGCGAGCGGAATACTGGACGGCCTTGTTTCCACATCTGGTGAAAAAGGGTCACAGGGTGGTAGTAACTACGGACAGGAATTCACAACTACCGCTTCGGCTGAAATTTCTAACGGCGATATTCTTAGTGAAGTCAATAATGATGCCGAGACAAAGGGCGTAGAGGGTGCTCAAGCCTACAGTCTAGCATATACTGAAAATACCGATATCGAAATTGATAACGAGTCGGTATTCGAAGAGTCTACTGAAGCATCTAAGACAGCTGGTGGAGATGCAGCTACGGCTTATGTCGACCAGTTTGAAACTGATTTCAATGCTGGGTTTGATGAGCTATCCCCTGACATACAGTCTAAACTCGGTGACTTGTTCAAAGGAGGGGGCGTCGATCCATCGCAAGGCTTCTCCGGCATGGGTAATTTCGGCATGACTGGTATCGACTTTAGTGGCACAGATAGTGATGCGATGAAGAATGATATTTCTAAATTCGCAAACAGCATGGTTAGTACCGATGAGTTCAATAACGCGGGGCAAGAGAACACAAAGGCGTTTGTTGCCGGCATGGTGGCATACCTCGGAAGTGGGGAGGCAAGTGAATCGGCAAAAACTGCCATCACGACATGGCTTGAGGAAAATCTCACACCAACGGATGAATGGGAAACCATGACGCCTATCGGTACTGATATTGCAACGAAGATTGAGCAGGAAATCAACGAGGCATTTGTGAGCACCGCTGATACATCAACCACAAGTCAATCGCTATTAACCCTTCTTGGTAACGCTGTTAATGGTACTGACTTCACATCCATTGGTAGTCTTATTTCTACTAATGTCATGGGTTCCGTCAGCACATCGCTGTCGAGTGGTCAGGCCGGCGGTGAAGAAGGTGCGATTGGTAATTTCTTGCCCCTTCTTACCTCCATGGTAGCAGGCACCGATGCAACGGAGCCCGCAAACACGCTTGGCTTAAGTTTCATTACAAAACTCGGTGCAAGTCTGACATCCGTTAAGAACCTCAATGACCTTAACAACTCAGGCGTCAGCATGGGTAATGAGGTTAATTCTGGTGGCCAAAGTGTTGATACGACTGCTACAGGCTCTTACTGGGGGCAAGGTCTTAAGGATGGTGTTTGGGCGTGGGCTCAACGGATATGGCAGGCTGGTTACGATCTTGCTCAAAAGTTGATTTCCGGCACCCAGTCAGGTATAAATTCCAATTCGCCTTCTAAGGAAGCATATAAGCTAGGCGTATATTTTGATATGGGCCTAATAAACGCTGTTGTTGCCGGATATGACGAAGTTGAATCTGTGGCCTATAGCCTGGGTACCAGAGCTTGTGATGGCCTGAACGAAGGAATTCAAAATGGGGTTGAAGGAGGCATCACTCCAGTTATCGACATGAGTGATGTTATGGATACTCTCGATAATTTCGACAGTACATACAGACCGACGATTAAGCCTAGACTTGACATGTCGGATGTTGACCCGGCCCTGAGTAACATGAATGCGGTTGCGTCTTATATGGGTAATCGCAGTGTCGAGAAGTCTCAGGAAACAGAACCTAGTACCCCTGCTTCGTTTAATTTCACGCAGAACAACTATTCTCCTAAGGCGCTGTCCAGAATCGATATTTACAGACAGACGCGCAATCAATTCTCTACGGTAAAGGATATGATTAAGAAATGATAAAGACGGTAAAGATCACGAATTATCGTGGCGAAGTGCTTACTCTGGATTTAGCGAATCCATATAGTTCGGGTCTTGCCGTCACCAATATTGACGGACTTGGCCCGGAAAAAGCATCAATTAACACGGTTGAAATCGCATCGAACGACGGAGCCATGTTTAACTCTGCTCGGGTCGAGTCCAGAAATATTGTGATGTCGCTTCGGTTTGTCGGCACGAATGTTGAGGAATGCAGACGTCTTACATACAAATTCTTTCCCCTTAAGAAGACTCTGACATTTGAAGTAATAACGGATGAGCGACAAGCAGCCATAACTGGTTATGTAGAGTCGAATGAACCGGACATTTTCTCGAAAACGGAAAGTACAAAAATTTCGATAATTTGTCCGGATCCCTTTTTCAAGGCAAGTCTGGATCCTAATGTGACCGTTGTCTTCTATGGCGAAGAAGCATTGTTTGAGTTTCCCTTCGAAAATGAAGGCAATGAACCTATGCTGGAAGTAGGTCGAATAAATGAGGTTACGGAAGCAAATGTTCCATACGAGGGCGACTCCGAGGTTGGCGGAATTTTTACAGTTCATGCCATTGGTCCTGCCAAGAATATTCGAATTGATAACCTAGATACAGGAGAAACGATGGTCATCAATATCGAACTTGCAGAAGGAGACGACCTTATTATTAGCACCGTTTCCAATAGCAAGTACATTCGGCGATTGAGAAATGGTGTTTACACAAATGTTCTAAACTCTCTGGATCGAAAGTCCAGCTGGTTCAAGCTTGCGAGAGGCGACAACGCATTCGCATATCAGGCAGAAGAAGGGATGACGAATTTGAGATTCGATGTATCCCACACCGTTCTCTATGAGGGTATCTAAATGTTCTACTATGTGTTGAATACCAACTTCGAAGCAGTTGGATTGATAGACTCCTTCAAATCTGCCATTTGGACAGACCGGTATCAGGAATGCGGAGATTTTGAGATCATGACATTTCCTGAGACGAGTATCATGGATGTAATGCAGACGGACTATTACTTGGTCAATCCCTCATCCAGTCATACTATGATTATCGAAGGACGTGAGGTTGATACCGATATCGATGAAGGCGATTATTTCATTGCCACCGGACGTTCTCTGGAATCGATTCTGAGTCGCAGAATCGTTTGGACTCAGACATCCTTAGATGGAAACCTTCAAAATGGGATTAAACAGCTTATCACCGATGCATTTATTTCTCCTACAGTTGCGGAAAGGAAGATACCAAATTTCATTTTCAAGGAGTCTACGGATGAAAGAATCACATCTTTGACGATGGAGGCGCAATACACTGGCGATGATCTATATGAAGTGATTAAAGATCTGTGCGTTGCAAATAATATCGGATTTAAGATTACTCTTGATGCGGGCAATAATTTCGTGTTTGAGCTTTATAAAGGCGATGACAGAAGTTATGCCCAAATCCAAAATCCATACGTTATCTTCTCTCCATCTTTTGATAATATCGTCGATAGCCAATATGCTGAAACATCCAAAGAGTATAAAAATGTTTCCCTTGTTGGTGGTGAAGGAGAAGGCCCAGACCGAAAGTACATCTCTGTTGGAACTACTTCTGGATTATTGCGGAGAGAGATTTTTACGGATGCCAGAGATGCCTCTTCCGAAAAGGAAGATGGAACCAAACTGACAACCGAAGAATACAACAATATTCTTACAGCAAGAGGGCAAAAAGATCTCGATGCAAATAAGTATGCCAAGACTTTCGAGGGTGAAGTCGATGCCACTCAAGGGTTCGTATACGACAAAGACTTTTATCTTGGGGATATTGTTCAGGTAGAAAATGAATACAAGATGGAAGGTCCATCCCTTGTTTCGGAGATTATATGGTCTGAAGACGAAAACGGGTACAAATGCTATCCCACGTTTGTTGCCCAAAATGAAGATGATAAAAAGGAGGGAGAAATCACTTGAGTATAAGCTACGGATTCTACAATTCGGTCAATCATGACCGTAGATACAATGCGAACCAGATGGCTTCTATATTCGATGGTGTCATTACTGATGGTGTGTACCACTCAATTGGGGATGCTTTTTCTGTTACCCCCGGTACAGGTATGAACGTTAATGTTGCGCCAGGTAGAGCGTGGTTCGATCATACGTGGACGAGTAATGACGCAATTCTTGTTGTTGAGCTCACTGCCGCACATCAAGTTTATGACCGTATCGATGCGATTGTGCTTAGGGTTGACGGAGATAAGCGAACTAATAGCATTGTTGCAAAAGCTGGTACAGCCTCTAGTGCTCCAGTTAAGCCGACCATGACTAACGATGATGATAAGAAAATACACGAGCACCCTTTGGCATATGTAAGAGTTAATCATGGTACTACGGATATTAAGCCTGCTAATATTCAGTTTGTCGTTGGCACCTCAGAATGTCCGTTTGTCGCGGGCGTTCAAAATGGGGTAGACATTGATGCTCTGGTTGCGAATTGGAAACTCGAATTTGACATCTTATTCGCTAAGTTGGAGGATCAGATTTCTCAGGCAGTATCCGGAACGCTAATTGACGGCTCCGTTACTTACGAGAAATTAGCTCCCGACGCTGTAAGACGGAGATTCGAGAATGTATCTGTCCCGGTTGCAAGTTTTGTAAGTGATACCACATATGCTGATTATCCTTATCGTGCCACGATCCCACTTGCCGGTGTCATTGCCAGTATGGTGCCGGATGTAACATTTTCAATCGCCGCACTTGCAGATTGCGAGTTCGCTCCGGTTGCGGAGTGCTACGCTGGTGGAATTTATATTTACGCATCGTCTACCCCAACAGCAGCGGTGCTTATTGATTCAGTTGTTTGTTGGAGGTAATGTAAATGGCTATTGGTAAAACAAATGTTGGTGGTGGTTCTGGCGGTTCTGGTGGTACCCTGACCGTCACAGCTCCGGCGAACGTAACTGTGACTGTTTCCAAGGACGGCAAGACAAAAACCAAGAACTCTGGTACGAGCGGTGTAGTGGTCTTTAAGGGACTTGCAAGCGGGACGTGGACACTTGCGATTACGGATGGGTCACAAACCTCATCTAAGCCTGTTGTCGTCACTGCCGATTATTCAACCGTGATTGCATTTTTCACAGCCACCATCAACATCACCTATCCTGCCGGTTCGACCTGCACTTGCTCTGACGGCACAACGACTCTATCCGCCCCTGATACCAGTGGTACATGGGCTTGCATCGTACCGAATGCCGGAACTTGGACTGCAGCCGCTACAGATGGGGTAGAAAACACAAGTGAATCTGTATCTATAACTACAGATGGTCAAATCGTGGCTATTGAGCTTAGCTATTTGCTCTGGCTGTATAAAAGAGGAAATACCTATAATGCAGTAACCGGAGGCTGGTCAGTATCCAAGCATTCCTCGACTGGTGGAAGCTTTGACGGCGTACTTACTCTAAACGCCGATAGCATGCTATTATCTACAGAAGTATGGGGTGGCAGTGTAGGATATGCAAATGCATTCACAAATAACTCGATTGATCTGACTGGAGTAAATACTCTGAAATTCAAAATAACGGGCATTGGTGATACCGCATACTCGGACAAAGAGGGCAATACACATAAGTTCCGATTCAGTCTTGTGGTGGCAAATGAACGGCCTACCAAGCAAAACCCAACATTTGCCGCAGATATGAAGATCCTGGCAACCGGCGAGTATTCTGTTGACGTTTCGGCTGTAACCGCGGGATACGTTGGTATATGGATAACCACTGGAGGATACATCAAAACGACGCTGACAATATCTGAGATATGGGGTGAAGAATGATGATTTACATTGATTCTGACTTTAAGTGCTACGTCGCCCCTGGCGAAGGCCTTACACCTATTGAAACAGATGTCTTCGACGGTAAGTGCAATATTTATATTCAGGGCTATCGCTTCATCCCGGCGGGTAAGACGTGGACACGTGCTGATGGCGTGATATTCACTGGCGAAATGATTTCCCCCTGGAAGCCGTGGGCGGAGCTGGACGCTGCACAGCGGGAGTATGAGCGGGAACAGTATCAGAAAGTTGTTGCTCAGAATGCCGAATACGAATCGGCATTGTCTGAAATTGAAACTGCTCTGGAGGTGAACACATGAGAATTGCAGAAGTAAAAGTCGGCAAAACGACTTGTAAGGCGACGCCCCTTGTGCCGATTCCACAAGGCATTGTTGGGGCTACCATTTCCATCGAATACACCGACCCTGCTTGGGATGGCCTACAGAAAACCGTTGTGTTCCGCGGTGCCGTGACAAAGGATGTATTGGATTCTGGTAGCGAGGTAACGATACCGGCGGAGGTGGTCAGCCGAGCCGGGATATATCTGTACATGGGCGTGTATGGCGTGGACACTGCAAACAACGTGGTTGTTCCTACTATTTGGACAGAGCTTGGCTTTGTGCATGGTGCAGCGGCTCCATCTGGGGACACTTCCGCCGACCCGTCCCTGCCGGTCTGGGCGCAGATTCAAGCCATGATCGGCAATCTGGATGATCTGGACACCGATGCGAAATCCAACCTTGTGGCGGCTGTTAATGAAGCTCTAGCAGAGGGAGGCGGAGAGGTTGACCCAGTGGTGGTGCAGAAAATTGTGGAGGATTATCTGAAAGCAAACCCGCCTCAAGCCGGTGCGAACGGCAAGGACGGTACTACCCCGACCATTGGTGAAAATGGGAACTGGTATCTGGGTGACACCGATACTGGGAAGCCGTCGAGGGGTGCTGATGGCGCGAAAGGTGATAAGGGTGACAAAGGTGATGCTTTCACCTATGCCGACTTTACCGCCGCGCAGCTGGCAGCACTGAAAGGCGAGAAAGGCGATCCCGGTGAAAAGGGCAACACGGGCGCAACAGGTCCGGCTGGTCCTGCTGGTGTTCCGGGCAAGGATGGCCCAAAGGGTGATCCTGGAGTACCCGGCAAGGACGGCGAAAAGGGTGACAAGGGGGAACCAGGCGACAAGGGAGCACCCGGAGAGAAGGGCCCTCCCGGGGAGGATGGGAAGTCCGCTTATCAGTACGCCCAGGACGGTGGTTACACCGGAACCGAGACGGATTTCGTAGTAAAGCTGGCGCAGGAAATCCTGAGTGGCACAACTGACGATCTTACCCCGGCGCAGGTCTATGCAGCGGTATCCTCTGGCAGACCCGTAAAGGTACAGTATACGAGCAGCAGTTATGGCGTTATGTCGTTTACGGCATTCAGTACATCCGAAACGATGGGTGTAATTGCATCTCAGAACATTGTTTTTTACAACAATACATATATACTGGCTGAACTGGGTGGCTATATCCAATCGGGTAAATGGTTCTTTAACTCCACAGTGCTTGCCGAGAAGAAAGACATCCCGGAAGTGTCTTCTGGCGGAGAGATCAAGTGGCACAAAGTGGCGGAAGTGACAACGGAAGAAGAACTGGACGAATACGTAGCGGGCATAGATCCGGAAGGGAACCCGATCAAAAGTTATAAGCCTCTGGCTCTTGCCCTGTATTGCTCCCTGCCTGTGGACTCGACCCAGGCGACTACCGATGGAGCATATTATGTGTACCCCTCTGCGAGCAGCACCAATGCAAACCTGAAAGCAACTGGGTCGTTTGGTCAGTGGAAGTCAGCCGCAACGTGCATCACAAATGTTTTCTTCGGCAGCGGAGCCGGAATCATCGGGCTGGGAAACAGCACGACAATGCTCAATCCAGTAGGAAATGAAGATTCGGTGCTGGACGGAGTGCGAATCGTGTTCTCCACCGCCGGTGACCATTTCCCGATTGGGTCGCACATTATCGTGTCGGTTTTGGGGGGCCAAGCCGTAACGGTCAGGCAATAAATGAAGAAATATTGCAAAGGAGTGATGCATTTTGACCATCGAAGAGCGTAAAAACGCCATTCTTGCGAAAATCATGGAAATAAAATCCAGCGGCGGTGAGGAACAGCTGAAAGAGCTGGATGAAGCCTACAAGAAAGGAGTCGACAGCGTGTGACACAAGAGGAAAGAAAAAGCATTATGTATGCCCAGGGGCGTGCGAATGCGCTTGTTTTGCAGGAGAAGGCCCCGGACATGACAGGCACCGAACTGAACGCGGCGGATAGCGACATCCCCAGTTTCAAGGCTGCTGTTGCAAACAAAAACATGTTGGAGCGCAAGACCGGGTTTGTATGCCAATCGTCTGCTGGCCGTGTGGTGCGGCTAGTGCAGCCCTATGACAGCACTATCTACACTCAGGAGCCAGAGGAACTTCCAGCGCAGTGGGGGTTTGCTTGGAGCACTGACCCAGCAAAAGCGTTGCCGTTCGTCGCTATGTCTACTAGCCCCTATAATAAGGGCGACTGCTGCACGGAAGGCGGTAAAGTATACCGTTCAACGATTGGCAATAATGTATGGTCGCCATCCGCATACCCCAAGGGCTGGGAAGAGGTGATTGTGTGAAAATTACCGAAGTAAAAGTCTACGGCATGACCTATGATGATAGAGGTTCGTGATTCAAAATGAGGGTAAAAAAGAAACATAATAAGAAAAAGGTCCCTACCAGTAAGATTCTTCTGGCAGGGACTTTTCTTATATCTGTCGAGATACTGGTATTCTGTGAAGTAGCATATTTCTTTAATCCGGATGCTACAATCCTGATTGCACTTCTCGGTGTGCCTGTATCGATTGTGCCGGTTGCACTTGGCTATCTGAAAAAATCGTGTGCTGAAAATACATCCGGTGGAATCGTCTATGAGACAGTAATGTCTAATAGAGGAGATCAAGCCGGAATTGGAGATTAAGGAGGAAATTTTATGAACATTCTTACTGGTATTAACAACGTTCTGATGCTCATCAATGATCATTGGACGGAAATCACTATTTTGATCGGCATGGCTCTGCTTCTCTACAAGAAGATCAGAGCATATCTTGCCAAGTCTAAAGAAGAGAAGATGGAAATTGCCCTGAAGCAGGCAAGAGAAATCATTCTCGATCGTGTGACTGCTGCCGAGATTGATTACGCCGACTGGAAGAAGGCCGGTGCCATCAAGCGTGCTCAGGTGCTTGATGAGATCTTTGCCGCCTATCCCATTCTCGGTAAGATCACAAATCAGGAAGAGGTCATTAAGAAACTTGACGAATATATCGATGAAGCTCTGGCAACTCTGAGAGAAGTAATTGAGACCAATACACCCAAACCCGACGGTTCGGAGGAGTAAGTTATGACGACCAAACAGGTTCAGTTGCTTTTGTCCTATCTCGGTTATAATCCTGGTGTAATTGACGGCATTATGGGTGCAAACACGAGGGCTGCCATTCGGGAATTCCAGTCAAATGCAAAAATCAGTGCAGATGGCATCCCGGGACCTGTTACATATGCTTCGTTGAAGAAGGCCATTACTAGTGATGATTTCAGGTCGAAACACATCGCTGTGCCAATGCCTTCTACTGGAGGCACAAAGACATTTACGCCTAGATTGAGTAGACCTGAAGCCGGTAATCCATACTACAACACTAGAGCCAAAGGCGGTTATTCTGACGCAATCACTGGCAGTCCTCAGGACGATGGATGCAATGTTCTTTGCAACTGTGTTGGTTACGCCTATGGTCGATTTAATGAGATTGCCCAGGCTGGCTCCTGTAGATATTTGCGCCCATCAAATGCTGAGAATTTCATTCAGTATAGAGGTAGCCTATCCTATGGTCAGGAGCCTAGAGTTGGTGGATGCATGGTTTGGCAGAAGGGCGCAACATTGTCCGGTTCTGATGGAGCAGGTCATGTCGCGATCGTAGAAAAGATCAACGCCGATGGCTCAATTATTACGAGCGAATCCGGCTGGGGCGGTCCAGTTTTCGTCACAAAGACTCGTTATAAGGGCGATGGGAACTGGGGTGCCGGTGGTGCATACAAGTATCTAGGTTGTATTTATCAGCCTTGATATAGATCGGTAATCAATCGGTTAATGCGAAAGGAGAAATGTTTATGGACAACTATTACCCGCAAACACAGTCCTATGGCAGAAAGCCAGACCCTCCCCGATATGATCTCTGTTTCGTAAAGGGAAGGAAAGGCGCACTTGACTTCGAGATGGGTCCGAACAGTCGAGCCCTATTACCGGACGCAGATGAGCCTGTTGTATGGTTTGTCTGCACCGATGAACTCGGTCGTAAATCAACCTGCATTGATTACGATATGGTGGCCAGGGTGCATGAACCGGAACCGACCACACAAGAACTCAAAGAAACCATTGCTAAGCTTACCGCTAAAATCAGTAACTTGGAGGTGCAGTTAGGTGTCGAATCCGTTGATGAAAAATAACGGCAGCCCGGGTGCATGGCTTGGTGGAGCACAACCCAATACTCAGCAACCGCTTGTTGTGAGTCCAGAGCTGAAAAAGCTATACAACATGTACCAGGCAAGCACTAATCCCCAAGGTTTTATGAAGCAAGTAATGTCTGCCAATCCGGCATTGGAAGCAATGTCGCAGAAGGGCAGCATGAAAGATCAATTCTACGCCGAATGCCAGCGACGTGGAATTAACCCCGATGAATTTCTGGCACAGGTGGAGCGGGGCTTAAAGTAAACTTTAGGCTCTGCTATCCTCCATTTCTATATTTTTCGATCTTCGAAGGCGAGCGTACGGCGTCTTTGTTGATAAAAATATTTTTAGGAGGAAATACTTATGGGTATCACCAACGAAAACTGCGGATTTGACGACGGCTTGTGGCTATTTGCCATTCTGGCTCTCTTCGGATTCGGAGGCAACGGAATGTTCGGAAACGGTAATCGGGTGGGCGAAGCTTATGCCACTCAGGCGGATATTCAGAGAGCGGTTGATCTGAATTCCATCCAAAAGGGTCAGTCCGATATCGAAAGAGCTATTAGCACTACAGCCAGTGGTGTTATTGGTTCGGTAAAGGATGGGAACTATAATTTGCTTGGTGAGATCAGAGACATTCAGACCGAAGTCAACCGTGGTTTCACCAACATGCAGAACTGCTGCTGTGAAATCAAGCAGGGTATTATGGAGAACCGGTATCTTGCTGAGAGAAATACAAAGGATATTGTCAGCGCCATCCGTGAGGAAGGTAATGCAACCCGGACTATGCTCATGCAAGGCGAGAATGCTCGGCTGCGTGATGAGCTTCTTACTGTCCGTGGCGAACGCAATGAACTGCGTCAGAGCAATTATATCCTCGGTCAGATGGGGCGCTGGACTGGCTATCCTCCCTGCCCTCCTTGTCCTACTCCCTGCGGAATGCAGAGTAATTAAATTCAAAATGGAGGAGGGCTTCGGCTCTCCTCCTAACTATTTTTTGAAGGAGGTCAAAGACAATGGGTTGCAACTTTTATGGTCAGTGTGGAAACCAGAAATCTATTGCTAGATTTTACAATCAGACAGTTCAGGCCTTTCCTGCCAATGCAACAACTCCGATTGCGATAAATGCTAATCAGGTTGTTCTTGACGGAAAAGCAATTGTGCCCTCGCTGAATAGCTACAGAATCGATAAAACCGGTCTGTATAGGGTGTCTCTTGATGCTACTATTCTCGGCACTACTGCCGGTAATGTTTCTATTGAGATGCTCCTTGACGGCGTGGCTAAGCCATGTGCAACAAAGACTGTTACACTTGTTGCGGAAGCCTATACGACGGTACATATCGAGACTGATATTCAGTTTGATCAGGTATGTCGATGCCAAAACAATACGTCTCATCAAATCAGCTTTGCCCTTGTGAGTAGTGGAGGAGCTGGTAATATTGTGAACGTTTGTAGCGGCGTATCTAAACGTTAGCAAAAGGGGTGCTTTGAGAAATGCTCACATGCGAATATTTCAAGCATGAGATCGATGAAATTCTTAAACAGGATGGATTGGACCGGACATCTCTTGATGTTTTGGCAAAACTTCTTGTCGCAAAGCATTTCATTGGTATTGAGATGTCGGAATTTACCGAAGAAATGGCGAACATGTGGGTTTCTCACATGAAAAACGCCGACGGTACGACAGGAGCTCATTGGACAATTGATGCAACTACAGCAATCCGTGATAAGCTCGGATACCAGAGAATTTGCAAATACAAGTTCTGGGCGGTGACGAACTCGCTTTATTCCGATTACGGAAAGAGCCTTGGCAAAACCAACATCACTCCGGAAATCTATGGCGAGCTTACAAAAGACTGGATTGAAGATGAGGATGCTGTCACAGAAAAGGCCGCTGCATACTATACCTATGTGGTAGAACACAATTAAGGGGTGAATGCAGATGGGCGAACAGCAACTGATTACTTTGATCGTCGCAATGTTCGCGTCAACTGGATTTTGGGCTTTTGTCAGAACTATTTACGAACATCGGTGCGAGAAAAAGAAAGAAGAAAAACATAAGGTAAGTTATGAGCTTGTGAATGACCTGCGCAAAGCGCTTCTTGGCGTGATGCATACAATGATATTTTCACTTGGAACTGACTATGTACGGCAAGGAACGCTAACACTTGAAGAATATGACAATTTCATGACGCTGTATGAGCCCTACGAGAAGCTCGGAGGGAATGGCACCGGCAAGAAACTCAAAAATGAAATTGAAAAGATTCAAGTGATTGATGCTCAAACTAATACCTAATTTACGGGAGTCGCCCAACGGTAATGTGGGAGTGTAAGCGCATGAAGACTTACTTCTAAGTTAATTATTTGTACACTACTCATACACTGTTGGGCGATTTATCGTTGGAAATAAACCATAAATATAGCTTTCGTTCATCCCGTGCGGATGACGGGGCTGGTAGTCGGCGCACCCCAGACCTTCCGGTATTTTCAGCGGATTCAGGAGCAGATTGCGGATTTCGTCACCGCAAATTCCCGCATCAGCCGGGAGGACTTCGAGCATTATATGATGGCGACGGGGGAGATCGCCACGGACGTGGGAACGATTCTCTACGGCAAGGAAGCGGTGGCTTCCGGCCTGATCGACAAGCTGGGCGGGCTGAATGACGCGCTGTCCACGCTGCACAGGATGATCGAGAAACAGAAAAAATAGCTTTCACCGCGCAGGCGCAGCCGATTTTGGCTGTGTCTGCGCGGACAAAAAATAAGACTGGAAATTCTCTCTGACCTATGCTATAATAAAGTGAATTATTATGTTGTAGGAGGGGCAGACTTGGACTTAAACTGGCTTGAGAGTTTCTTATACGGTCTGTTTTCCGGGCTCGCGGATATTCTGCCCGTTTCCGCCGAAGCCCACCGCATTCTGGTGCTGAAATGCTTCGGCATTCAGAGCAGCACGGAGCTGATGAAGCTGTTCGCGCATCTTGGCGTGTTCGGCGCGATGTATTTCAGCTGCCGCAAGCAGATCGTCCGCATTCATCGGGCGCGCCGTCTGGCGCGGGTGCCAAAACGCCGCCGCCGTCGGCCGCTGGATACCCGGAGCCTGATGGATTTCAGCCTGCTCAGGACGATGCTGATTCCCGTGATTCTCGGATTTCTCCTGAACCGGTACGTGGAGCCGCTGAAAGAAAAGCTGATCTGGATCGCCGTATTGCTGTTCCTGAACGGCATTATCCTGTACATACCCCAGTTTTTCCCCACCAGCAACCGGGACAGCCGGATGCTATCCCGGGTCGAGGGACTCCTCGTAGGGATGGGCGGCGCGCTGGGAATTTTGCCGGGCGTTTCCGCCGTGGGTTCTGCGCTGTCCGTTGCCAGCATCTGCGGCGTGGAGCGGAGCTACGGTCTGAACATGGCGCTGCTGATGAACATGTTTATTCAGGTCGGTTTGATCGTGCTGGATGTGCTGGCGCTGATATCGGTAGGGGCGGGAACGCTGTCGTTCCTGATTCTCGTCCGATATCTGGTGACTGCCGCTGTGTCTTTTGGCGCCGCGTTGCTGGGCGTGAAGCTCATGCGTCTGCTGGCCGCCAATAACGGCTATGCGCTACTGGCGGTCTACTGCTGGGGTGTGGCGCTGCTCACCTTTATTCTGAATCTGATGGCTTAATGGGAGGAAATTATGGCTGAGAAGAAAACGGCCAGTCGAGCCGAGCAGGCGGTTTCGGGCGCGAAGAAGAAAACGGCATCCGGTTCCGCTTCCAAATCTTCCGGGAAAAAGAGTACGCCTGCCAAGAACACCAAGTATAGGACGGAATATGAGCGTGCCGTTCCGCCGCATTTTCTCATTGCGGCGGTCAGCATTCTGCTGTTTGCGCTGTTTGTTGTCATCAGCGTGAACCCGGATGGTTGGTTGCTGGAAAAAATTCAGTCTGTGGTGCTGGGTCTGGTTGGACAGGCCGGATTTTATTTTGCCATTCCGGGACTGTTATACCTGTTCGTCATCCACACCTTTGGCCGGAAAAATGCCCCGACCATGCGGAGCATCTGCACATTGCTCTTCGTTTTTCTGTGCGGGTGCATTTACCACCTTGCCATGCAGGAGCAGGAGATGTCGAAGGGCTTTGCCCTGATCGCCGACCTGTATACCGGCGGCGTAGCGGGAAGCACCGGTGGTGTTCTCTGCGGCGGCGCGGCCATGCTGCTGCGCTGGCTCTGCGGCAAAACGCTGACCTTTGTGTTCTGCGTGTTTTTCGCAATTCTGACGCTGCTGGGGGCAATGAATATCACCATTCCCAGCATTATCAGAGCCATTGCCAACCGCCCCAAGGACGATTATGCGGAGGAAGACGACGAGGACTACATAGACCCGGCGACGGCTGTAGTCAACAATATTGCGAGCAAGCAGATCGCCCGCAAGCGTCAGCGCCGGGAACAGCAGCGGGCGAGGGAGAACGCCCCGGAAGAAACACCGCCGGAGACGCCCCAGCAGCTTCCGCCGGAAAAGCAGCCGCGTCCTGCCCCAAAGCAGAAAAAAAACCATGCTCCCGCACCGCAGGATGAAGTCAAGCAGGTTCCCGGCAAGGGTGCGGCGTTCATGGAGCGTATCGACGGAGACATCAACGCGCCGCTGTCCGGCACGGCCGAATACGTGAAGGACGAAACGCCGCCGGTTCCCGAACCGCTCCCGGCACGTCCCGCCGCGGCAAAGCCCGTCCGGGTGGAAGGGGAGGACATCGGGGAAAAGCTGCCCAGCAAAATGCCGGAATTTGTCCCCAACGCGCCCATCCCGCCCGCGCCCAAGCTGGACGAAGGCAAGATAAAGCCCACTCCGGAGGCAAAGTCCGGGAAGGTCACCACCAGGGAAGCCGCCCAATCCGCCCAGCAGGTCGCCGCGGAGATCGCCCAGACCCAGGGGGTGCAGCAGCCGGATTACTGCTTCCCGCCGCTGGATCTGCTGAAACGTCCGGTGCGTGCCGGGACGGACGGCACGGAGGAAATGCGGGAGAATTCCCGCCGCCTCAACGAGACCCTCGCCAGCTTCAATATCGACGCCCATATCATCAACGTCACCCGTGGCCCCAGCGTCACCCGCTACGAGGTGGAGCTTGACAAGGGCGTCCGGCTGAATAAGATCACCGGCTGCGCCGATGATATTGCCCTGAGTCTGGGCGCGTCCGGCGTCCGCATCGCCGCCGTTCCCGGAAAGATCTCCGTGGTTGGCATCGAGGTGCCGAACCGGGCGGTCACGACGGTCTCCCTGCGGGAGGTTATCGATTCCACCGAGTTTGCCAAGGCAAAATCCAAGACCTCCATTGCGCTGGGCAAGAGCATTGACGGAAGCTGCATCGTGGGTAACATTGCCAAAATGCCCCATCTGCTGATCGCCGGTACCACCGGTTCCGGTAAATCCGTGTGCATGAACTCCATCATCATTAGCCTTTTGTACAAGGCAGGTCCCGACGATGTGAAGCTCATCATGGTTGACCCCAAGATGGTGGAGCTGGGTATTTACAACGGCATTCCCCATCTGCTGATCCCCGTGGTCACCGACCCCAAGAAGGCTGCGGGCAGTCTGCAATGGGCGGTGACAGAAATGCTTCGCCGCTACAGAATGATGTCCGACATGGGCGTCCGGGATCTGGAATCCTACAACAGCATCGTTACCGCCGAGGAGGACGGCCAGAAGCTCCCTCAGGTGGTCATTATCATCGACGAGCTGGCGGATTTGATGATGGTCGCCGCCAAGGAGGTGGAGGATTCCATCTGCCGTATCGCGCAAATGGGCCGTGCCGCCGGTATGCACCTGATTATCGCCACCCAGCGTCCCTCCGCCAACGTTATCACCGGCCTGATGAAGGCGAATATTCCGTCCCGAATTGCGTTCTCCGTGGCCTCCGCTATGGAATCCCGCATCATTCTGGACACCATGGGCGCGGAAAAGCTGGTGGGCAAGGGCGATATGCTGTATGCCCCCATCGGCTGCGGCAAGCCGCTGCGTGTGCAGGGCTGTTTCGTCACCGACACCGAGGTTGAGGCCGTGGCTGGGTATGTCAAGGACAACTACACGGCGGATTACAGCCAGCAGGTGCTGGACGAGATTGAGAAAAAAGCCCAGCAGACCGGTAAAAAGCCGGCGAGCGTGTCCGACCCCGACCCCACCGACGAGGAGCTGGAGGGCGACGAAATGCTGCCCGCCGCCGTCGATGTGATTCTGGAGACCGGACAGGCTTCCGTCTCCATGCTCCAGCGCCGTCTGAAGCTGGGCTATGCCCGCGCGGCGCGAATTGTGGACGAGATGGAGGAAAAGGGCATTGTAGGCCCCTTCCAAGGCTCCAAGCCGAGAGCCATTCTGATCACGAAGGAACAATGGGCGTCTATGAAGGGCGGCCAGACGGAACAGATGGGCTTTGACGATCTGGACTCCGTGCCGGATGAACTGATGTAATGATTTAAAACGCCCGGACGAGAACGTCCGGGCGTTTGACTATTACAGCACATACAAGATTTAATCAGCATGGAAGTCCGCCTGTTCCACCCGATAGTACCGAAATATTCCTTCTTCTTTGACGAAGCGAAATCCCACCTTTTCAAGAACGTGCTGACTGCGTGTGTTCTTAAGAACGGCATCGGCGTTGACCGCAAGCATCCCCAGCTTCTCAAAAGCGTATTTGATCGCCAGCTTTTCCGCTTGCGTCCCATAACCTTTGCCCTTCACGGAATCATTTTGCATGTGAATACTCAGCGTACACTCTTTCCTGTCGCGGTCTATTTGCTTTAGCTGCAACTCCCCAATCACCTCGGCATCAAGCATAATTGCGAATACAACCCTCGACACATCCTGCTTCGATTCAAAATACCGGTTTACAGCATCTTCGTTATAGGTGTATGGCTTGAACAGCTTCATATCCATATAAATGGATGCGTCATTTGTCCACCCTTTATAAAGGTCGTGACATAACTCCCTTGTCATGATCTGTAGGCTGATCTGTCCCATTTAATCTTCTCCGATTCCGATTTGCAGGTATGGGCGCTTTTACGGAGCCAGCCGGACTGCCGCGTCCAGAATGGCGTTTGCGGCACCTTCCTTGGTTTGCAGCGGGAGTCCGGTGGTTTCATTCCGGGTGATGATCGTGATCACGTTTGTGTCAACCCCGAAGCCAGCGCCGGACTGCTTGAGATTGTTGGCGCATATCATGTCCACGTTCTTCTTTACGAGCTTTTTCCGGCTATTTTCCACCATGTTCTGGGTCTCCATGGAAAAACCGCAGATGACTTGTCCCGGGACGCGGTTCTCACCAAGATATTTCAGAATGTCCCGGGTGCGTTTCAGAGGAATGGACATGTCGCCCTCGGACTTTTTGACCTTGTTGTCGCTGTAATTTGCCGGGGTGTAGTCCGCCACCGCCGCCGCTTTGAAAATAAAGTCGGATTTTGGGGCGTTGGCGGCCACGGCTTCAAACATATCCTGAGCGGAAACGACGGGAACTACGGTCACAAAGGGCGGGGGCGCGATGGCCGTGGGGCCGGAAACCAGAGTCACGTCCGCGCCCCGGAGCATGGCCATTCTGGCAATGGCATAGCCCATTTTTCCGGTGGAATGGTTGGTCAGATACCGGACGGGGTCGATGGCCTCCTGGGTCGGCCCGGCGGTGACAAGCACCTTTTTCCCGGCAAGATCGTGAGGGAAGGCCAGCTGACGCAGGATATATTGCAGAATTTCCTCCGGCTCCGGCAGCTTGCCCTTGCCCACGGCGCCGCAGGCAAGACGTCCGCTGGCAGGTTCGATGACTTCCCAGCCATAACGGCGCAGAAGCGCCAGATTGTCCTGTGTCACGGGATTTTCGTACATGTTGGTATTCATGGCGGGGGCGATGAGTTTGGGGCAGCGGCAGGCGAGAATGGTGGTGGTGAGCATATCGTCCGCCAGCCCGTGGGCCAGTTTCGCGCACACATTGGCCGTGGCCGGGGCGACGATCACAAGATCAGTCCGTTCCGCCAGAGCGATATGCTCCACCTGATGGGAGAAATTCCGGTCGAAGGTGTTCACCATCGTCCGGCGGCCGGTGAGCTGCTCGAAGGTCAGGGGTGTGACGAATTGGGTGGCGTTTTCGGTCATGACGACCTCCACCGCGGCGTGCTGCTTGACAAGGGCGGAGGCCAGCGCGGCGGCTTTATAGGCGGCGATTCCGCCGGTAACGCCCAGAAGGACGGTTTTTCCTTTCAGCATAGGGAACCCTCCAGAATAGAAAATTGCTTACGCTCATTATATCCCGATTTTGAATCGCTGTAAAGATGATTTTTTTCTTGTATTTTCCGCCGCACCCTGCTATAATACCCTCGGAGTGAAAGCTCCCAAATTTGCGCTGTATCTTCATAAGAAGAACGGCAGCAGGAGGTAATTTCATATGGAAAAAAGGAAAATGAACACCCGGTACATGGCGACCCTCGCTATGTTCTGCGGTGTTCTGCTGGTCATGGGCGTTACCGGAATCGGTTTCATTCCACTTCCGGTGATCAAGGCCACAACCATGCACATCCCGGTCATTCTGGGCGCGGTTTTGCTCGGCCCCGGCGCGGGCGCTGTCCTTGGGGGCGTGTTCGGGCTGTGCTCCATCTGGGCAAATACCACCAGTCCCGGACTGCTGGCATTTGCGTTTTCGCCCTTTATGACCACGGAGGGTCTGCCGGGGGTGCTGAAAAGCCTGTGGATCGCACTGGGGTGCCGGATTCTGTTCGGCGCGATTGCGGGATGGCTGTGGAAGCTGTTTAAGAAGCTTACGAAGCAGGACTTTGCGGCGCTGCCCCTGACTGCGGCAATTTCCACGCTGTGCCACACAATTCTCGTCATGGGCAGCATTTATGTGCTGCTTGCCCAGCAGTACGCACAGGCGAAAAACGTGGCCATTACCGCCGTTTTTGGACTTGTGATGGGGACGGTCACGGCGTCCGGAATCCCTGAGGCTATTATTGCCGCCATTCTGGTGACCGTCATCGGGAAGGCGCTGCTGCACCTTTCGGAGCGGATGAAAAAACGTTAAGGAGAGATCGTTATGCTGCTTGCCATTGACATCGGTAATACCAATCTGGTCATCGGCTGTATTGAAAATGATAAAATTCTGTTCAAAGCCCGCATTGCCACCGACGCCATCCGCACCTCCGACCAGTATGGCGTGGAGATCAAAAACATGATGGAAGCCTTCGGCGTGCAGGTGAAGGATATCGACGACTGCATCATTTCCTCCGTCGTGCCGCCGGTGTTCAATTCGGTCAAAACCGGCGTCATTAAGGTGATTCGGAAGCAGCCCATGGTGGTCGGCCCCGGGCTGAAAACCGGGCTGAACATCCACATGGACGTTCCCAGCCAGGTGGGCAGCGACCGCATCGTCATTGCCGTGGCCGCCCTCGCCGAGTACGAAGCGCCCATGATTCTGATGGACTTAGGAACGGCAACCACCATTGAGGTGGTGGAGCCGAACAATATGTATCTGGGCGGCATTATTTTCCCGGGCGTCCGGGTCTCGCTGGACGCGCTGACCAGCCGCACCGCTCAGCTTCCCGGCATCAGTCTGGACAAGCCGAAGCATGTCATCGGAAAGAACACAGTGGACTGTATGCGCAGCGGCATGATGTACGGCACCGCCGCCATGCTGGACGGACTGGTGGAGCGAATCGAAGCAGAGCTGGGACACAAGTCCACACTCATTGCAACCGGCGGCCTTGCCCAGTTTATCACACCGCTGTGCAAACGAGAGATCATTCTGGAGAAAGACCTGCTTTTGAAGGGCCTGAACGTCATTTACAAAAAAAATAAGCGGTAACGGAAAGCCGGCAGCCCTGCGCTGTCGGCTTTTGCATCCGAAAATCCTTTCTGCGGCGGGGTGCTATTATTGCGCTCCGCCGCATAGTCTTTGGCAGGAGTGATGCAAATGATGTGCGCATGGAAACAGCTGCTGTCCGTCTTGCCGCCAAGACTTCGGCCGGAGGTGGACAGGTTGGGGAAAAACGCTTTGCAGGAGCTGCGGCTTCGGCTGGGGATGCCGCCGGAGCTGGTTTTGAGCGGGGAAAGCCGCTGGCTGGGGTGCTGCGTCAGCAGGGAAGACCTGAATTACTGCATCAACGCCGCCAGCCGGTATTCTCCATGGGCGGCGGCGACAACAGCGCAGGGGTATCTTACCGCCCCCGGGGGACACCGCATTGGTCTGTGCGGCGAGGTGGTCTGCAAGGATGGCATTGTGACTGGCATCCGGGAAATCAGCTCCCTGTGCATCCGTGTCGCGAGAGATTTTCCGGGAGTCGCCAAGCGGGCGGCGGACGCTCCCGGCTCCATTCTGATTCTGGGTGCGCCCGGGTGGGGAAAAACCACCCTTTTGCGGGATCTGATTCGGCAGATCGGAGAAAAGCAGTGCGTCAGCGTGGTGGACGAGCGGGGCGAGCTGTTCCCGGAGGGGCTGGAACGGGGGAAGAAGACGGACGTCCTCACCGGCTGCCCCAAGTCCCCGGGAATCGACATGGTGCTCAGAACCATGGGGCCGGACTGCATCGCTGTGGACGAGATCACGGCGGAGGCGGACGCCCGGGCGCTTCTCCGGGCGGCGAACTGCGGGGTGCGGCTGCTGGCGACCGCCCACGGTACGTCTGCGGCGGATTTGCGGCGCAGGTCGGTTTACCGGCCGCTGGCGGAGAGCGGCGTTTTCCAGACGCTTCTGATTTTGCGGCAGGACAAGTCCTTCCGGGCGGAGAGGGCGGCGCTATGAGCTGCAGATGGTTTGGCGCGGCGCTGGTCATTGCGGGCTGCGGCGGTTTCGGTTTTTCCATCGCTTCCGGGTACAAGCGGGAGGAAGGAATCCTCCGGCAGCTGCTCAGGGTGCTGAATTACATGGAGTGGGAGCTTCAATACCGCCTGACGCCCCTGCCGGAGCTTTGCCGTCAGGCGGGGAAGGAAACAAGGGGGACACTCCGGGAAGTGTTTTTCAATCTTGCGCGGGAGCTGGAATGGCAGACCTCCCCGGACGCGGCCAGCTGTATGACCGCCGCGCTGAAACGCAGTCACGAGCTGCCCCGGCGGATACGGGGAATCATGAAGCAGCTGGGGCATACCCTTGGCCGGTTCGATCTTCCGGGGCAGAAGCAGGGCCTTGAGGAAGTGAAGGAAGCGTGCCGCATGGAGCTGGAAGCCCTGGGGAAGAACCGGGAAACACGTCTTCGCAGCTACGGGACACTGGGATTGTGCGCCGGTGCGGCGCTGGCGATTTTGTTTCTATGAGTATGGACATTGACCTGATTTTCAAAATTGCTGCCATCGGCATCATCGTTTCTATCCTCAATCAGGTGCTTTCCCGTTCCGGCCGGGAGGAGCAGGCCACCATGACCAGCTTAGCGGGGCTGGTGGTCGTGCTGATGATGCTGGCGCAGAAGATCGCCGATCTGTTTGATCTGGTGAAGACCCTGTTTGAATTCTGATGAGCCTGTTCTGGAAGGCCGCGGCGGCGGTGCTGCTGGCGGTGGTGCTGGGGCTTTCGTTGGGAAAGCAGAAGGACATTGGGGTTCTTCTGACCATGGCGGTGTGCTGCATGGTCACCATGATCGCCATTTCCTATCTGGAGCCGGTGCTGGACTTCCTGCGTGAGCTGGAGACGCTGGGAGACCTGCAGGGGGACATGCTGGGCATTCTCTTAAAAGCGGTGGGCATTGGGCTGGTGTCGGAGATCGCCGGACTGGTCTGCACTGACGCGGGAAACGGCTCTCTTGGAAAAACGCTGCAAATGCTTGGCTCGGCGGTGATCTTATATCTGTCTCTTCCTATTTTCACCGCCATGCTGGAACTGATACGGGAGATTTTACGGGAGTTATGAGCAAATTGATTTTGGCGGTGGCGTTGATATTTGCGCTGGCGATACCTGCTTCCGCTGTGGAATTTACGGCTCCACAGGTGCCGGAGAAAGGGGCGGAGCTGATGCCGGAGGACACCGGCTCCTTTGCCGCCGGGCTGATGGAGCTGCTTCGGGACGCGGTTCTGGGACTTCGGCCGGATTTGAAGGAAGCGTCCAAGGTCAGCCTTGGGGTGATCGCGGCGGTGATGATGGTGTCACTGCTCCAATCCTTTTCCGGAAGTGTGAAGACCGTCGCAAACCTTGTGGGGGCGACAGCCATTGCGGCGGGGCTGCTGCTGAGCGCAAATTCCCTGATTCGTCTGGGGTCGCAGACCGTGACGGAAATCAGCGAGTACGGAAAGCTGCTGCTTCCCGTCATGACGGCGGCCATGGCGGCGCAGGGCGGGGCGGCGTCCTCCACGGCGCTGTACGCCGGGACGGCGGTGTTCGACTCGGTGCTGAGCTCCCTGATTTCCCGGATGCTCGGCCCCATGGTGTACCTGTTTCTGGCGCTGTCGGCGGCAAACGGCGCAATCGGGGAGAATATTCTGGGAAAATTGCGGGATTTGGTCAAAAACGTCGTCAGCTGGAGCCTGAAAACCATATTGACGGTATTCACGACCTATATGACCGTCACCGGCGTGGTCAGCGGCACTACCGACGCGGCGGCGCTGAAAGCAACGAAGGTCACCATTTCTTCCGTGGTTCCCGTGGTGGGCGGAATTTTGTCCGACGCTTCGGAAGCGGTGCTGGTCAGCGCGGGGCTAATGAAAAACGCGGCGGGCATTTATGGAATTCTGGCGGTGCTGGCGGTATTCCTAAGTCCGTTCCTGAAAATCGGCGTCCACTATCTGATATTGAAACTGACAGCCGCCGTATGCGGCATCTTCGGAGAAAAGGGACTGACGGAGCTGATCGGGGATTTTTCCACAGCTATGGGACTTCTGCTCGCCATGACCGGCTCGGAGTGCCTGCTGCTGCTCATCAGCACGGTGTGTTTTCTGAAAGGAGTGGGATAATGGAGGCGCTTCGGCAATATGTTATTTCTGTGGTAGCTGCCGCCATGCTCTGCGGCATTGTGGTTAGGCTGTTCCCCAATGGAAGCGGCAAGCAGATGGGAAAGCTGATCTGCGGGCTGTTTCTGGCGTACACCGTTCTGAGTCCCATTTCGAGGGTGGATTTTTCCAAATTGCCGGACTTTTCCCTGCGGTGCATGGATGACGCGGAGGATGCCGCCGCGATGGGAGAAAATCTCGCGCGGGATTCCATGGTGGATATCATAAAGGAAGAAACGGAAGCATATATCTTGGACAAAGCCGCAGACCTCCACGCGAACCTGCGCGTTGAGGTCGCTGTCGGCGAAGACAATCTCCCGGCGGCAGTCACGATCTCCGGGGAGGCGTCCCCTTACGCCCGGCGGCAGATACAGGCCATGATCGCAAATGATCTGGGTATTTCAAAGGAGAATCAGAAATGGATTGGGTAACGCTGAGAAGCAGGGGAAAGGAGCTGGTCAGGAAATACCGCTATGTCCTTTTGGTGGTGCTGGCAGGGCTTTTTCTCATGGCGCTGCCCGACGGAAAAAACACAAAAGCAGCCCCGGAACCCGCCGCCGCGGAAACGGAACCCCGGCAGGACCTGCAAACCGGGCTGGAAGAAATTCTCAGCCAGATACAGGGCGCGGGCAGGGTGCGGGTGCTTCTGACCCAGCGGGAAGGGGAGCAGACGGTATATCAGACAGACGAGGATTCCACATCCTCCGGCATCCGGTCGGACACGGTTTTGCTCAATGGCTCTGACCGTTCTCAGACCGGGCTTGTGCAGCAGGTCAATCCCCCTACTTATCTCGGCGCGGTCATCGTATGCCAGGGGGCGGACAGCGCGTCCGTCCGGCTTGCCATCGTATCAGCGGTGGGCAGCGTCACCGGGCTGTCCACCGACAAAATAACCGTTTTGAAAATGAAATGAATGATTGGAGGCATTTTTATGAAGGTATGGAAGAAGAATCTGATTGCGGCGGCGATTTTGGTGACGGTATGCGCAGGCATCTACGTCAACTGGCGCTACACCGAGGATCAGGCGGCGGCAAATCTCACGGATACGCTGGACACGGAAAAGGTCATGTCCGACGACAATCTGGTGCTCAGCGAGGACATGGCGGCCATCTCCGCCGGGGAAGACGTGGCAACCACCTCCACCGACTACTTTGCCGCCGTCCGCCTGTCCCGGCAGCAGGCGAGGGACAACGCCGTGAATCTGCTTCAGGAAGCCATGTCCTACAGCGAAAGCTCCAAGGAAGCGGAGTCCGCGGTAGAGCTGGAACAGATCGTGCAGACGGCGCTGAGCGAAGCCCAGATCGAGAGCCTGATCATCGCGAAGGGCTATGCCGACTGCGTGGCCTACATGTCCGGCGAGGGCATTTCCATTGCGGTGGCTTCTCCCGAGGGCGGCTTGCAGCGGGAGGACGTGGCCGTTATCGCAGACATCGTCATGGCGCAGTCCGACTATTCTCTGAACGATATCCGTGTTGTGGAAGTGCAATAAAAGTAAGCCCCGGATGAATGCCATCCGGGGCAGTTTTGTAAATCCATACTTTGCACGCAGAAAACAGTTGTATTTTTCTGGATTTGTGGTACAATAAACAAAAGTATGTCAAGCCCACGGGTATGACAAACATTTAGGAGGTAAAACCTTATGGCTGAATATAAGCAGTACATCACCCAGATTCAGGAAAATGGCAGCGTCATGATCTCTGAGGACGTGGTAGCGACCATCGTGGCCCATGCCCTGTCCGAGGTGGAGGGCGTCGGCTCTCTGGGCATCAAGCCCGGCGTCAGCATCGCAGACTTTGCCAATAAAAAGAATTGGGGCAAGGGGCTGAAGATCCTGATCGCGGAGGACAACACCCTTACCATCGAGTGCGGCATTATGGTCTGCTACGGCTACAGCGTCGTGGACGTGGCGAAGGACGTGCAGGCGGCAGTGACCGCCAGCGTGGAGTCCATCACCGGCACGAAGGTCGAGAGCGTCTCCGTCAACGTCTGCGGCATCGTCCACAAGTAAGGTCGGACGGTATGAAAAGAGGCGACGCCAGAGAACTGGCAGTACATCTGATTTACGGCCGGGCGTTTACCGGCGAAGAGCCGGAGCAGGTGGTTTCCACCCGTCTGGACAAGGAATATTACGGAAAACTGGCCGAGGAAAATGAGGTATATGCCCAGCGCCCTGACCGGTTCCAGCTGCGCTATATCGACTCGGTGGTCACAGGCGTTGCCAACCGGGAGGACGAGCTGGACGACGTGATCCGGCAGTTTTCCATCGGCTGGGACATCAGCCGCATTTCCAAACTTGCCCGGTGCATTCTCCGGCTGGCGATCTACGAAATCCTTTACGTGGACGACGTTCCCACCGGCGTTGCGGTAGCCGAAGCGGTGCGCATTGCGAAAAAATACGACGGCGACGATACCGGCGCGTTTATCAACGGAATCTTAGGCAGCTTTGTCCGCAGCCGGAACACGGAGATGGAAGCCCCTCAAGAGGAAGCAAAATGAGCGTCATCGGCATCGACACCAGCAATTACACTACCTCCATTGCCTTTTTTGACGGTGAGGGGGGCGAGAATTGCTCCCGCCTTCTGCCCGTCAGGCAGGGGGAGCTGGGTCTGCGTCAATCCGACGCGGTATTTGCCCATATCAAAAGCCTGCCGGAGCTTTCCGGCAGGCTGTTTTCCCATATTCAGAAGGACGCCATCACGGCGGTGGGCGTCAGCACCCGTCCCCGGGCGGTGGAGGGGAGCTATATGCCCTGCTTCATGGTTGGCTACTCCCATGCAAAGCTGCTGTCGGACGCTCTGGGCGTGCCGCTGGCGGAGGTTTCCCACCAGCAGGGACACGTGGCCGCGTCATTGTGGAGCGCAGGACGGCTGGATTTGCTGGAGGAAACCCATCTTGCATGGCATTTGTCCGGTGGTACCACGGAGCTGCTTCTGGTAGAGCCGGAGGGCAGAAATGTGAAGTGTACCCGCATCGGCGGCACCACGGACATTTCCGCCGGTCAGCTGATCGACCGGACGGGGCAGCTATTGGAGCTGCCGTTCCCATCGGGCAAGCATCTGGACAGCCTCAGCCGGGAAGCGACGGGGAAGGATGTGTTCCGGGTGAAGTGCAGGAACTGCGAATTTTCCCTTTCCGGCGTGCAGAATAAGGTGCAGCAGTTCCATGCCGCCAGCGCTGACCCTGCCGAAACTGCGGCTTACGCTCTGCGGTGCGTTGCGGGCGCGGTGTATCAGGCGACGGTTCAGGCGCTGGAAGCCTATCCGGGGCTGAGCGTGGTGTTTTCCGGGGGCGTTGCGTCCAATTCCATGCTCCGGGAGCTGACCGCGCCGCTCCATCCCGTTTTTGCACAGCCGCAGTTTTCCACGGACAACGCCATGGGCGTCGCCGTGCTGACAAAACGACTGACGGAGGAATAACATGGCTCAGAACGTTCTGTCCATCACCCAATTAACCGAATACATCCGCGGACGGCTGGACGACGACCCTTTTCTGGGGCAGGTGGCCGTCCGGGGCGAGATCAGCAATTATAAGGTCTACCCGTCGGGACACCACTATTTTACGCTGAAGGACGAAGGGGCGGCCTTGAAGTGCGTCATGTTCAAGGGCAATGCCATGCGACTGCGCTTCCGGCCGGACAACGGCATGAAGGTCATTGCCATGGGCAAGGTCACGGTCTACCCCAGAGACGGGGCGTATCAGCTGTACTGCGCCGCCATGGCCATGGACGGCGTGGGCGACCTGTATGCCGCCTTTGAGCAGCTGAAGAAAAAGCTGGCGGCGCAGGGGTTATTTGACCCAGCCCACAAAAAGCCGCTGCCCAAATATCCCGGCACCATCGGAATCGTCACCAGTTCCGCCGGTGCGGCGGTGCATGATATGCTCCGCATTCTCAGAAAGCGGTATCCGCTGACAAAGGTGCGGCTCCTGCCCGTTCGGGTGCAGGGCGCGGAAGCACCGGGGGAGATCGCCGCGGCCATCCGGTATGCCAACCGCTACAGGCTGGCCGACCTGCTGATCGTGGGTCGGGGCGGCGGCTCCATTGAAGATTTGTGGGCGTTTAACGACGAACTGGTCGCCCATGCCATTTATGAATCGGAGATTCCCGTGATCTCTGCCGTGGGACACGAGCCGGATGTGACCATTTCCGACTACGTGGCCGATCTTCGTGCGGCGACGCCCTCCAACGCGGCAGAGCTTGCCGTGCCGGATCAGGACGCTCTGCGGCAGAATCTGGACGCCATGTCCAGCGCTATGGCGTCCGCCCTGAGCCGCCAGTTGAAGGCGGCGCGGCAGCATCTGAACGTGTTGTCCCAGTCTCCTGCGCTGCGAAGCCCCACGGGGTACATCGAGCAGCGGGAGAAAAGTCTGGAGCTGTTGAAAAACCGCTTGGTTGCGGCGCAGAACCAGAGCATCACCCGGAAAAATCAACGCTACATTGCCGCCGTTTCCAAGCTGGACGCCATGAGTCCCCTGAAAGTGCTGACCCGGGGCTACTCCATGGCACAGACGGAAGCGGGGGAGGTACTCCGCTCCGTTCGGCAGGTGGAGCTGGGAGAGCGCATCAGCGTCCTGCTGAGCGATGGAAAACTGTCCGCAACCGTAATGGATAAAAAGGAGGAAGCGCGATGAATCCGCAGAACAAAACCTTTGAGGAGTCCATGGCACGTCTGGAGCAGATCGTACGGGCAATGGAACGGGGAGACGTGGCTCTGGAGGAGTCCTTGAAGCTCTTTCAGGAGGGCACTGAGCTGGTGCGAAGCTGCCAGAAGCTGTTGGACGACGCCCAGCTTCAGGTGAAGAAGATCATGACCGCCCCGGACGGCAGCCCTGTAGAGGAGGACTTTCAGGATGAGCCTTGACTCTAGAAGCCGGGAATACCGGGAGTACGTGGAAGCCTATCTGAAGGATTTCTACGCGCAGTTCCACGATGCGCCCCAGAAAGATCTCTACAAGGCCATGGAATACAGCCTGCTTGGGGGCGGCAAGCGCCTGCGGCCGATTTTTGCCTTTGAGTTCTGCCGCCTGTGCGGGCGGGACTGGAAGGACGCTGCGCCTTTCGCCGCCGCCGTGGAGATGATCCATACATACAGCCTGATCCATGACGATCTGCCCTGCATGGACAACGATGACTATCGTCGGGGACGGCTGACGAACCACAAGATTTTCGGTGAGGGAATGGCCGTTCTGGCGGGGGACGCCCTGTTGACGGACGCCTTCATGGTTGCATCCAAGGCCAGACTGGCAAAGCCGGAGGACATGGCGACGGCCATCGGCCTGCTGGCGGAGTGCGCCGGTTCCCCCGGCATGGTGGGCGGACAGGTGCTGGACATCATGAGTCAGGAGCGGGAGCTGAGCGAGCAGGAGGTTCTGGACATTCAGTCCCGGAAGACCGGCGCCCTTATCAACGCTGCCTGCGCCCTTGGTGCGATTGCCGGCGGTGGGTCGGAGGAGCAGTTTGAGGCCGCCTGTCAGTTCGCGGCAGGGCTGGGGCTGGCGTTCCAGATCCGGGACGATATGCTGGACGTGATCGGCACCCAGTCGGAGCTGGGAAAAGCCACCGGCATGGACGGGGAGAAGAATACCTTCGTCCGCCTGTATGGCCTTGAAAAATGCGAAGAACTGGTGAGAAAATACACGGATTATGCCATTTCGGCGCTGTCCGCGTTTGAAGATACGGAATACATCACCGCCCTCGCTCACAGTCTGACCACACGGCGCGTGTAAAAACCATAGGATAAAGTTTGCCCCCGGCCATACGGCCGGGGGCAATTTTGTGTGTCATTCCAGCATTTCGGTGATCTCCGCCATCCGCTCAATGGGAAAGGGCGGGCTGCCGATGGGCTTCATGGCGATGGACATGAGCTTGACGGGATTATCGTCCGCCGCGACCCGATTGGAGCTGAACGCGCCGCACCGGCGGCAGCGGTGGATGATCGCCCATTCGCCGTTTTTCCGAACCCACACCGCCACCGGCTCCATCAGTCCGCCGCAGTCCGATTCCCGGTCACCCGGCTCGATGTCCAGATGCACGGAACACAGGCAGTTGGGGCAATGGTTCCGATGGTCGCTCCCCGCGCCTGACGGGACGACGGGATAGCCGCAGTTCCGGCAGGTGAAGCTTTCGTCACATGGGTGAGTTTTATAATAGCCTTTTTTGTACTGTTTTCTTTTATTTTCCCGGTTCATTGGGGGTATTCCTCCTAAAAGTATTTGTTGAAAATTCTTTTGGGAGGTTTGCGGAATTGTGATTGCCAACCTCCCGGTCAGATCACAATATCCATTTGGTTCATATTAAACAAAAAATTACCTCATGATTTCATAGTTTGGCTGCGCATCCTGCGCGGAAAAATGGATTACCGGATGTCCTCGTCGTCGAACTTGTCGCCGCACTCAGGGCAGAACTTGGGCGGATGCTTGGGGTCTTCCGGCTCCCAGCCGCACTTGTCGCAGCGATACAGCGGCTCGGACGCGGGCTTCTTCGCGCCGCATTCGGAGCAGAATTTGCCCTTGTTGACCGCGCCGCAGGAGCAGACCCAGCCGTCGGCGGGCTTGGAAGCGCCGCACTCCACGCAGAATTTGCCCGTATTCACCGCGCCGCAGGAGCATTTCCAGGTGCTTGCACCGGCAGCAGGAGCAGCGGGGGCGGCAGGAGCGGGCGCGGCGGGCTGCTGCTGACCCATCTGGAACAGGGAAGCGGCGTTGAAACCACCGGCGGACTGCGCCATGTTCATGCCCATGAAGCCCATCATCGCACCGTTTTTGTTTCCGGCGGCGGTCTTCATTGCTTCGGCCTGCGCCTGCACCATGTGCGCCGCCGCCATGTTGGTGTTGCGGAAAACGGCGGACTTCTGCAGCTCCTTGATGGTGGCCTCGTCCTCGGCGGAGGCGGTCACGGAGTTGACGCCCACGGCGACGATGGCCAGCCCCCGGGTTGCACCCCACTTGCCGGACAGAACCTCGTTCATGGCCTGGGCCAGCTCCATGGTGTGGCCGGGCAATGCGGAATACCGGATGCCCAGAGCGGAGATGCGGGCGAACGCAGGCTGCAGAGCGGTGAGGAACTCGGATTTCAGCTGGCTGTCCAGCTGGTCGCGGGTGTAGTCCTGAGATACGTTGCCGCAGACGTTCTTGTAGAACAGCATGGGGTCGGCGATCTTGTAGGAATACTCACCGTTGCAGCGGATGGAAACGTCCATATCCAGACCGATGTTGTTGTCCACAACACGGAAGGGGATGGGAGCGGGGGTGCCGTACTTGTTGCCAACCAGTTCCTTCAGGTTGAAGAAGTACACCCGCTGATCCTTGGCAGTGTCCCCGCCGAAGGCGAAGCGGCGCTTGAGGGTTTCCCAGCTGCCTTCCAGGCCTTCCAGACCGCCCTGGAAAATGGTGGGTTCGCTGGAGGAATTCCAGGTGTATTCGCCGGCCTCGGCGGCGAACTCCACAATCTTGCCCTGCTCCACGATCATCATGCACTGCCCCTCGTTGACGGCGATGACGGAGCCGTTGGAAATGATGTTGTCAGAGCCTTTGGTGTTGCTGTTGCGGGAGGAGGTGCGCTTTTTGCCCTTGGTGACCAGAACGTTGGCCGCCATGCTGTCACAGTAGAAATACTCTTTCCACTGATCGGCAAGGACGCTGCCCACCGATCCCAATGCTGCTTTGATCAGACCCATAATGTTTTCTCCTTATGTAAAAAATTTTTTAATCGTCAAAACTTTCCGCCACCGCCACCGTGGCTGCTGCCGCTGGAGGACGTGTGGACGGAGCTGCCGCCACCGCCGGAGCTGCTGCTTTCCTGCTGGATGCGGGTTTTGGTGACGTTGCTGTACAGGAACAGATCCCGATTGGTGCGCAGGTGGTAGGAGCTGTCGTTCAGGTAGCTGCCCGCGCTGCGCTGGGGGCGCTTGGTATTCATGCAGGCACGCATGATGAGGACGGTGATTCCGCCGACAACCGCGCCGATCACAATGGAAATCCAAATGCTTACGTGCCGGGGCTGCTCATAATAGACCACGTCTTCCTGATCGCCGTGGTAGTAATCGCCCGAGGTGTCTGCGTACCCGTCAATGGGAGAGCCGTCACTGTAGGCGGAAAAATAGGTGGGCAGAGCAGCCAGAAACGCGTCGAAGGCGCCATAATAATCGCCGTTTTTCAGGTACGGAAGGGCACTTTCGCCGACCTGCTGGATGCCATAGTCCGTCAGAGCGTAGATGGCGTTTCCCTTGGTGGAGATGTACCAGTCCCGTTCCTCCATGGACAGGAGGAACAGCACGCCGTCAGCTGCATAACCGTTGTAATCGTAATAATCGTCGGCATAGTCCTGAGGACGCTTTCCGTCCAGAGTGTCCACCGTCAGGATGACCACGTCCATTCCGTATTCTTCCCGGAGTGCCAGCGCCTTTTCTTCCAGAGCCGCTTCCTCCGAGGAGGACATGAGGTCGGCGTTGTCAATGACGTATTGCTGCTCTGCGCCGACGCTCAGGAACAGGGAGGGGAGAAGCAGCAGGCACAGGATCAGGCAAATCAGTTTGTGTTTCATACTGTTTCCCTCCTTAAAGCATCAGAAGCTGCACCAGCGACGCAAGCAGCGCGACACCGGCGGTGACTCCGGCAAACCATGCAGCTGTCTTCTTGGGGCAGATGGGGAATGCGCCGGTCATTTTGCCGGTCTGGCCGTTCATGGCGAAGGTGTAGATTTTGTCCTTGTATTTCGTGTTCAGAATCCACACGGGGAAGAATACGTAGCGTGCCTTGTTGTGCTTGATATTCAGCTGCCGGGAGGTGGGAACCACAGAGGAATAGCCGACAAAGGTGCTTTGCAGCCGGTCATCCATGGCGGCGTCTACCCGCTGACGAACCCGCGGTTCGCCGTTTTCCGAGGGTACGTCGTACTTGTCGGCGAGATAACCGGTCAGATACGCCATGTCGAAGGACGTGAGCTGCTTGTAATCAAACGGCTCAATGGACTCCATGAAAGCGTCCTCCATTTTGGTGGAGCCGTCCATGGGAATGCCCACGAAATCCGCCGCCGCGTCCCGCTTCAGCAGGAAATGGTCGGTTTTGGTATATTCATATTTGGAATCCGACCATGTATGTATCCGTGTGGCCTTGTAGCTGCCGCTGAAATCCGCGGCGCAGTCATACAGCCAGAAGGGAACGTACATTCCGGTGATCTTCTCCAGCCGCTGTTCCGAGGTGAAGCCTCTGGGAAGAAGGGGCTTGCCTTTGCAAAGGCGGAGAAACGCGGCCTTGGCGTCCTCCTTCCCGGTTTTGAAGGGGATGACGCCGTCGGGTTTCAGACCGCCGCTGAGACGGGTGGGCATGATGGTGGGGTTTTCGCAGTAGGGGCAGAAGGAAGCGGCAGTATTCTCGTCGCAGAGAATTTCTCCGCCGCAGGAGGGACATTGAAAAGCGCGAAGGGTGCTTTCCTCATCCTCGCTGAATTGCTCCGTCTGTTCCTGCTCCCACTGAAATTCCTCGGCGTCCTGCGGTTTCTGACTTTCGTTGAAGGCACGGACGGTGTCGATGTCAAAGGTGTTGCCGCAGTATTCGCAGGTCAGCTTCTGGGCGTCCGACCCAAAGTGCAGACCGGCGTTGCAGCATGGGCATTTGTATTCCAGGACGCGGGTTTGTTCCTCCATGGTTTTCTCCTCCAATCATTCTCTCAGATAGTTTATGGCGCAGTCCACAAACACGGCCGCGCCTGTGGAAAGAACGCGCTCGTCGAACTTCACCTTCGGGTGGTGCTGGGGGTAAGGGTAGCCCTTGGACGGCTCGCCCGCCGCCAGCGCCAGCATCAGGGACGGAACCTCGTGGCTGACGTAGGCAAAATCCTCCGAGCCGCCGCCCCGGGCAGGCTTGCCGCCGTTGAGTTCCGCCGTGGTGAACGCGCGGTTTGCGCCCAGCAGGTCTTTGAGATACCCTGTGACTTTTTCCGAAAGGTCTTTGTCGTTGACAAGGGTGGGGCATCCGCTGCCGAAGCTGACCTCGGCACTGGCGCGGAAGGCTTCCGCCACGTTTTTTGCAATGGCGGTCATGCGCTCTTTCAGATAAGCGCGGGTTTTCTCATCATAGGTGCGGATAGTGCCGCCCATGGTCGCCGTGTCGGGGATAACGTTTCCGGCTTCTCCAGCGTGGAAGGTGCCGATGGTCAGGACTGCCTCGTCAGACGCGGACAGCTCCCGGGCGTGTATCTCCTGAAGGGCAATGAGAATATGCGCCGCCGCCGTCAGGGGGTCAATGCCGTTCTGGGGTGCGGAGCCGTGACAACCCTTGCCATGCACCCGGATGGTAAAATAGTCCGCCGCAGGGGCGCTGACGCCGGGGGCGGAGACCACCACCGTCCCGGCCGGAAGCGGCATTCCCGCCGCAACGTGAATCATCAGGGCTGCGTCGGGTTTGGGATTTTCCAGCACCCCGGAGGCAATCATGTCCTTGCTGCCCTCGAAAATTTCCTCCGCAGGCTGGAACATGAGCTTGACCGTACCGCCCAGTTCTGACTCGTGGGTTTTCAGAAGTTTCGCCGCGCCCAGCAGCATGGCGGTGTGCATATCGTGGCCGCAGGCGTGCATCCGTCCGTTTTTGCAGGCGAAATCCACGTCGGCTTCCTCGGCAATGGGCAGGGCGTCCATATCCGCCCGAAGCAGCAGAACTTTCCCGCCGGGCTTGCCAACGGTTGTAACAAGTCCCGCTTTTCCACACTCATGGACGGCATAACCCATCTCCGTAAGTGCAGATTTTACATAAGGCTTCGTTTCCGTCAGGTCAAATCCGGTTTCCGCGTGGGTGTGAAGCCACAGACGATGGGATTTGATTTCCTCCTGAAGCGCTTTGGCTTCCTGTAAAATTTGTTCCTTCGTCATATAAATCAGCCCCTTTCATCTTTAGTATGCCTCGCTACAGAGAAAAGTCCTCATTGTCGTACTTGGAAAAATCCACAGCCTTGGGCTTGGCCGGGATGCGCTTGCAGGGGTCATATTTGAATTTGCGGCACTGGTCGTCCACCGTTTTCAGTCCCTTTTTGGCGCACAGAATCTGCCCGCCGCCCAGACGGGCGCCGTTTGCGCAGTAGGCGCAGGAACGTTCTATTTTCTTGCGAAACAGCATGGCGGCATCCTCCCAACAATCGTTCTTGTATTATACACCAAATACTCTGGAAAAGCTACCCCTTTTTTGAAGCTTTATCACCAGCGCCCCGACGGACAGCACCCCGAAGGGAAGCCAGATGCCGTATGCTATCAGCGCGGCAAGGGCGAGAGAAAAAAGCGCTTGCAGCAGCTTCCCCCAAAAGTACGGTTTTAAGGAAAGTCCCGCCGTGACGGACACGGTCTGCATGGTGACGCACAGGCCGCCGAAGGCCAGTATCCCCGAACAGATGCAGAACCGGGCGGAAACGTCCGTGACGGCCAGCAGCTCACAGCAGCCGTTGGAAAGCTCCAGAATCCCCGTGACCGCGACCTGTACTGCCGCTGGGAGAATCCAGAAAATCCACCGTTTCAGAAATGCCAGCAGAACCCGGAAAAGCACCACCCAGCCGCATACCGTTGCCATGACCGTAATTGCGGTGTTCAGGGCGGAAGCGGGGGAGTGGGGACTTGTCTTCGTCAGCCTGACGGGGGCGGCGGGTTTCCCCGGAATCAGCAGCGCCGCAAACAACGCGCCCACGATGTGGATGCCCCACAGCGCCCACGCCATCCACCGGCGGGGGAACATGGCCGCCGCCATGCCGAACAGGAACGCAGGCCCCGCGTTGCTGCAAAAAGAAAGCAGCCGTTCCGCCTCCGGTTTTGTCAGCTGCCCGCTGCGGAATGCGGCGGCGACGTTCTGCGCCCCCACGGGATACCCGCCCAGAAACGCCGGAATCAGCAGGGATTCCGCTCCCTCCGGCATTCCTAACAGCCGCCCCAAAGGCCGCAGAACCGCCAAAGAGCTGCCAAGCAGGGAGCTTGTCAGCAGAATGGACAGCACAAAAAAGGGAAACAGCGAGGGGATAACCGTCCGCAGGCACAGCTCGATGCCCTGACGCGCCCCATCGATCGCCGTTCTTCCATCCAAAATCAGCGCCAGCATCCCAAAACTCACACAAATTCCTGTCCAGAAATTTCTCCGTTTCACCAGACCTCACCTCGGAAGAATCTATGCAAATCGGCCGCTGTCCATTCATATGCTTTTCCCAAGGGGGCTGGTTTCATGGGGAAGGGACGAATGATTTTGCAGCGGCTGGCGGACGGGGCTGACCTTTCCGCAGAGCCGCTGCCGGGGCAGCCCATTGTGGAGATCGCCGGCGACCGCCGGGTGCTGATCGAAAACCACTTCGGCGTCAAGGAATACAGCCGGGAGAAAATCGGAGTCAAGGTGAAATACGGTCTGGTCTGTGTCTGCGGCTGCAATCTGGAGCTGATCCGCATGACGAAGGAGCAGCTGATCATTTCCGGCAGAATCGACGCGGTAACGCTGATCCGGAGGGGGTAACATGGATATCTGGAAGTCTCTGGACGGGATGGTGGAGGCGGAGCTGACCAGCGCGGAACCGGGCGCGGCGTTGGAAGCGGCCAATGCCCGGGGCATCCCGCTTTATGACGTGATACAGGTCGGCGACCTGACCGCCCGGTTCCGGGTACGCAGGCGGGATTACCGGACGCTGGAAGCCCTCAGCGAAAAGCGGGGAGAGACGCTGCGTCTGCGCCGCCGGATGGGCGCGTACTGGACACTGAAACGGCTCCTGGCACGGCCTATGCTTCTGTGCGGGCTGGCGGTGTTTCTGGCAGCGGCAATTTTTCTGCCCACCCGTATCTTTTTCGTGCGGGTGGAGGGCAATGTGACCACGCCCACCCGACTTATTCTGGACGCCGCGGGAGAAAGCGGCATCCGCTTCGGCGCTTCCCGGCGGGCGGTGCGGAGTGAGAAAATGAAAAACGCTCTGCTGTCGGCGCTTCCTCAGCTGCAATGGGCGGGGGTGAACACCTCCGGATGTGTGGCCACCGTTTCCGTGCGGGAGCGGACAGACCCGGAGGTGACGGAGCCGGATTCTGCGGTGAGCAGCATTGTGGCCTCCCGGGACGGCTTCATCGTCTCCGCCACGGTCACACGGGGCAATTTTTTGTGTCGCGTGGGGCAGTCGGTGAAGGCAGGGCAGGTTCTGATCTCCGGGTACACCGACTGCGGCATCTGCATTCAGGCGACCCGGGCAGAGGGGGAGATTTACGCCCAGACAAGCCGCGATTTTGCCGTCGTGACCCCCGCTGAGTGGACGGTTCGGGGGGAGCAGACTGCCGTCAGGCGAAAATACAGCCTCATCATCGGAAAAAAACGTATAAATTTATGGAAAGACAGTGGAATTTTGCAGGGCAGTTGTGATAGAATGGATAGGCGATATGAACTGACCCTGCCGGGCGGCTTTCGTTTGCCGGTCACGCTGTGCGTGGAGGAATATACTTTCTACGATTGGGAAAGGATGACTCTGGAGCCGGACGCGGCGGAAGCGGCGCTTTCCAAATTCGCTCAGAGCGCCCTGACCCAGCAGATGGTGGCCGGGCGGATTTTAAGCCGGGAGGAATCGATCACGCAGTCGGAGGATAAGTACCTGCTGGAAGGGACATACGCCTGCGTGGAAATGATTGGCCGGGTCCGCAGAGAACAGATTGGAGATACAAATGGGAAAAGTGGTTGAACGAATCGTCAACGCCGAGCGGGTGGAAGACCTGATCACGGTGTTTGGCTCTTTTGACGAAAATATCAAACGAATCGAGGAAGCCCTGAACGTCCGGGTGGTGAACCGGGGGACAGACCTCCGGGTCTCCGGGGACGAGGAAATGGCGGATAAGGCCGTGCGCACGCTGGAGGGGTTGCTGTCCCTGGCCGCCAAGGGCGAGACCATCGACGAGCAGCGGGTGCGTTACCTGATTACGCTGGTCAACGAGGGCAACGACGCCCAAGTGGCGCAGATGGCGAAGGATGTTGTCTGCATCACCGCCAAGGGAAAACCCATCAAGGCCAAGACCGTAGGTCAGCAGAACTACATGAAGGCCATCATGAAGAATACCATCACCATCGGCGTCGGCCCCGCCGGCACGGGCAAGACCTATCTCGCCGTCGCCGCCGCGGTCGCGGCGTTCCGCGAGCGGAAGATCAACCGCATCATTCTCACGCGCCCCGCGGTCGAGGCGGG
>OHFC01000012.1_pt1 | contig 119899 bp, 91 predicted proteins | sample 1567421 | NCBI WGS metagenome assembly OHFC01 (sample SAMEA3879600, study PRJEB24766) | human gut metagenome | biome: human-associated habitat; feature: feces | place: USA | collected 1985/1987 | reverse complement strand
CTTCAAATAGACGATTCTCAAGGGCATAAAAATTATGCCCTTTTTCAGTGGCCTCGCACTAGAGGGAGGCGCCTGCAAAGCAGGAGGGCCTGGTCCTCACGGAGGCTTCTTGTTGTTGGGCATGATCACTTCTGTCAGCGAAAATTTATAACCACAATCCTGACAAGGCCTTGACTGAATTTAAGAATTGTAAATAAAAGATTTAAGAATCGTATCAAACATTTAAAAATCGTAAAAATTTTCATTGACAGCGTCTTTTTACAAGTTTTTCGGAAAAATTTTGCATATTATTGTAGCCTTGATTGACACGGATATCGTAGCGGATGCCGTTATTCAGAGATGTTGATATATCATTTTGAATGATTCAGACATCCCCTCTTTCGGGAGATAAAGAGTCATTTTTCGAGAGACAATCAACCTCGGAGTAGCACCACTATTGAAAATACCGTTACGATACCAGTGTTCGGAATTTTTGATATGTTAAATTAAAACTTTACCTTTATGGATGAAAAGATCAAGGCGAGGTACATCGACCCAATGGTCGACTGGTCCTTCAAACGGCTCTTCGGAAGCGAAGTGAACAAGGACATTCTCATTGAATTCCTGAAAGTCATCTTTCCGGAACATGAGATTGAAGACATCACCTATATTCCGGCAGAGCAGCTGGGAATCATGGAAGATGACAGGAAGGCTGTGTTCGATGTGATCTGCAGGACGAAGAATGGGGAGGAGTTCATTGTTGAAATGCAGTGTGCGACGCAGAAACACTTCTTCGAAAGGGCATTGTACTACACTTCCTTCCCGATCATGAAGCAGGGCAAGAAGGCGCAGAGGGATGAGGAGACCGGCATCAAGAAGGAGTGGAACTACGAACTGGACGGAGTGTATTTTCTCGGCGTCCTGAACTTCAGGTACGAGGATGACGACCTTATCGAGCACAGGTATCTGCTGCGTGAGGCGACCACCGGCAAGATTATGACGGACAAACTGAAGTTCGTCTTCGTAGAGGTCGAGAAGTTCAACAAGAGTGCGGATGAGTTGGCCACCGACTTTGACAAATGGCTTTTCATCTTGAAGAACCTGTCGAAGCTGTTAGAGAGGCCAGCGGCGCTGCGGGACAAAATCTTCAGCCGCCTCTTCGACGTAGCCGAGTACGCGAGCCTTGACAACATTGACAAACAAAATTACGTAAAGGCTATGACAACAGCACGTGACACCCACAATCAAATCGAGTACGCAAAGAAAACAGGACTTGAGGAAGGCCTTGTGAAAGGGTTTGAAAAAGGACGTGCTGAAGGCCTTGAGGAAGGACTCGAGAAAGGGCTTGAAAAAGGTCGCGAAGAGCGTAATCTGGAGGTAGCGATTAACTTTCTTAAGTTAGGGACCCCTTGTGAGGTCGTGGCGAAGGCTACCGGCTTGTCTTTAGAGGAGGTTACAAAGATTAAAGAAAGTTCAGGACGCTGATGTCGTCAGTTTAGTTGGTCCTTCAAAATAGTGTCAAGACGAACTGCGATAACACAACCGAACTTCGCGCAGTCAACTGTTATCAGACAGTTTTCAGACAAGATGATGCAGGTTATTATCTGAAAGTCGCTATATTTGCGGCGCATAGATGTTTTTAGCGTTATGACACTGGACGAAGACCTGTTGGAATCCTTATTCTACCGATACAGTCAGCGGATGGAGAATTTTGCTGCGCACATCCTCGGGGATGCTGCGGCGGCAGAGGATGTCGTGCAGGATTCTTTCGTCAAGTTATACAGCAAATATCGCGGAAAGGACGAGAAAAACTTCGTTCCGCTCCTTTTTACCGTGCTTAGGAATTCCTGCAAAGATACCCTCAGAAGACGTCTTTCCAAGGGCAATGTCATTACTACGGATTTCTCCGACATAACCGAAAGCGAAAAGCTTTACTCTTCGATCATGCTCAACGGCAGTGGGGATGCCCTCATTTATGATGAACTGGTAAAGGAGGTGGAAATCGTGCTTTCATCACTTCCGGACCGCTGCCGGGAAATCTTTGTCATGAGCCGCATTGACGGCCTGAAAAACAAGGAGATAGCTTTCAGGTTGGGCATTACGGAGCAGGCTGTCAAGAATCAGATTTCAAAAGCCCTCAAGATACTGAGAGCCGCCATTACGCTCATTGGTCTGCTCTTTTTCATAGGCTTGTTCTAAAAATTCACATTTCGGAAGTGTACTATATCAGGTGGTTTGCGTTATATATTATGGAGTGCGTCTGCGGACGTCTGCGTAGTAACACTGTACTGATATGGACAAATCAATGCAAAGGCTGTATATGAGATTCCTTGAGGGAGAGACAACCATCGAGGAGGAAAAGACTCTATACGAAGCCCTGACAAACAATCCTGCACTTAAAGAGGAAATGGAGGCACTCGACGACCTCCGTTCCCAGTTCTACAACCCTTCTGCTGATAGAGTCCGCTCTTTCAGAGCAGTAAGACGTCGGATCAATAAGGGACGCATATTATGGGGAAGCGTCGCTGCCGCCTGTGTTGCCGCTTGTTTCCTTTTGTTGTTCCTCATTTCCGGAAACGACAAGGAAGCCTCTCCTTCGCCGGATATCATCAGGCTTTGCACGGCCCGGGGAGAGATCCGTACTGAAACGCTTCCTGACGGCAGTACGGTGCGTCTCAATTCCTCATCTACAATATCCTATGCGGACAATTTCGTGTCCAAGAGGGAACTGAAGCTCTCGGGTGAGGCTTATTTTGTGGTAACTGCAGATCCGGAACATCCTTTCAGCGTGCATGTGGGAGAGAGTACGGTTACAGCCAAAGGTACCAAGTTCAATGTCTCAGCCTACCACTCGGACCCGGAGATAAAGACCGTGCTCGTAGAAGGCAAGGTCGAGTTCTCAAACAGCAGCATGTCCCTTACCATGCGGCCGGGTGAGGTACTTTCCTATGGGACTGTCACCGGAAACGTCTCCACGTGGAGCGAGAACGTGAACCAGTATCTGAGCTGGATGAACGGACATCTGAATTATGACAGGATATCACTGGAAAGACTTCTTGTGAGACTTTCCTCCATATATGACATGGACATCAGGTACAGTCCTGTAAAATATGCGGATTCATCATTCCGCATCAGCCTGAACACAAGAGAACCTATCGAAAACGTTCTTCAGGCGGTAGCCACCATCACTCCTATTTCATGGAAAATCGACGGAAACATAATATCCATTAAAGAAAAATAACATTTAAACTGATTGCAAATGAAGCGACTGATCAAATTTGGGGTATCCCTGTTGTCGGCGCTGTTGCTGTCGCTCCCGTTTGGGGCGCAGATGGTGACAGCCTCTTTTGACGGGACTCCACTCCCTGACGTGATTGCCAAGCTGAAGGAGCAGACAGGCTGTTCAGTGATTTCGAGCGACAAGATTGACCTCGAATCTTATACAGTTACAGCCTCGCTGAACAAAACTCCGCTTTCGGAGGCACTCTCAAAGATTATCAAGGCCCCGCTGTCGGCAGAACTCAAGGGCAATGTCATTGCCATTTCTCTTACAGGAACAGGCAAGGATGGCCAGACTACCCGCAAACTGAAGATTTCCGGTTTTGTCCGGGATGAAAACGGAGATCCTCTCCCGGGAGCAGGAGTCGTTACCGATGACGGAAAAACCGGAACAATGACTTCTTCCAACGGAAGTTACGAGATTACCGTTTCGGACATGCAGCATATTCTCAAGTTCTCTTTCTTGGGATACACCACGCAGGAAATACTTATCAGCGGGCGGACTACCATCAATGTGGACCTTGCACCTGACATGAGCAATGAACTCAATGAACTGGTGGTCATCGGATACGGCACTGCCCGCAAGAGCGACCTGACCGGTTCCGTGTCCACCGTGAAGATGTCAGATATTGCCCAGGCGCCTAATACATCACTCGACCAGGCGCTCCAAGGACGTCTTGCCGGCGTGGACATCATGTCCACCAGTGGTGCGCCGGGGGCCAATACTTCCATCCGAATCAGGGGAACCCGTTCCATCAACGCTTCCAATGAGCCGCTCATAATCGTGGACGGCGTGATTGACGCAGTGCATGATATCGGAGATGTGAACCCTGCCGATGTGGAGTCCATATCCATCATGAAGGATGCATCCTCTACTGCCATTTATGGTTCCAGGGGTGCCAACGGAGTGGTCCTCATCACTACCCGCAGAGGTGTCACCTCCCGTCCGAGCATTGTTGCCAAGGCGGAGTTCGGTGTATCACAGATAGCCAAGACTTTGGACGTGATGAACAAGAATGAGTTCATACGTTATATGAATGACCGTTATTATTTCATGTACGGCCCGAATAAAGCTCCGGTTTACGATCCGGCAGATTATACCAATGACACCAACTGGATCAAGGAGATAACCAGAATCGCCCCTTACCAGAATTACAGCCTCTCTGCAAGCGGCAAGGTGACGGACAAACTTTCATATTTCGGCTCCGTTTTATGGAACGATACCAAGGGTATCATCAAAGCCAGCGGAATCCGCAAGATGACAGGCCGTTTCAATATCAGTTACGACTTCGCCAAGTGGCTCAATGTAGCCCTGAAAATGTCCTACTCTTTCCAGGACAGGGACTTGAACAAGGCCAATATCGGCGGAACCGCCTTCTGGGACGGCGCCATCTACCTGTCTCCTATCATTGGTCCGAATGACAGGTACAATCCTTTGTATGAGAACGGCAATGCCATCAATACTCCTATCTCGAACATCAACATGGTGTCCAACGAGAGGGAGATGATCACCAAGAACGACGTGGTGGAGGTGACACTGCGTCCGGTGAAAGGCCTTACCATCAAGAGCCAGAATTCCCTGATGGTATATCAGAGACATGACTATCAGTTCTGGCCGAGCTATCTTCCAAACAGGATAGAAGGCGAGGGCGCTGACGGATACCGCTACGAGGGTGATGCCCGCAAATGGAGTACGGAAAATACTGCCATGTATGCACGCAAGGGCCGTGGACATGCCTTCGATGCCCTGCTTGGTTTCTCGGCTTCTGCCAATGATATGAACTATTTTTCTCTCAAGGCGGAAGGCCTCCTGACTGACGAACTCAAGTGGAACAATCTTCAGGGAGTCACCAACAAGGAGAATCTCACCCCGTACACCACCAATGAACATGTGGTGAAGGAATCTGTTTTCGCGAGAGTGAACTACAACTACCGCCAGAAATATTACCTTACAATGACTGGCCGTTTCGATGCATCTTCCAACTTTGCTGCCAATAACAAATGGGGTTTCTTCCCGTCCGCTGCCTTCAAGTGGGCCATCAAGAAGGAGAACTTCATGAAGGGCGTAAGATGGGTGGACGACTTGTCTCTCAGGGTGAGTGCAGGCCGCACCGGTAACGATGCCATTTCCTATTACCGTTCACTGGACGCATACTCCATTGTCAATAAGGCCTGGCTTACCGACGGCAAGGTCGCAACCGGCATGGTGCCGTCAAGAGTGGCCAATCCGGACCTTACTTGGGAAAAGACGAACCTTTACAACGTGGCATTGGAAGCATCCCTGTTCAAGGGTAGGCTCAACGTGGCCCTGGAAGGTTACCATTCATTGACAAGTGATCTGCTCCTGAATCTCCAGACTATACAGACGACCGGTTATACTTCCCGTCTCACCAATCTGGGAAAGACTTCCAACACCGGTGTCGAACTTACCCTGAACGGTAGGATCATTGAAAAGAAAAGGTTCGGCTGGGAGTCTCAGCTTACCATTTCGCACAACAGGCAGATGGTGAACGACATTGGTCAGGAAGACTACGTGGCGTCTCTGATGAGCCCGGGCAACAACTCTTTCATGATGTACGGCTACAAGAAGGGCTATCCGCTCAACTCCCTCTGGGGCTTCCAGTATGCCGGAGTATGGCACAATGTAGATGAGTTTGAACGCAATAAGTTCACGCACAGCTATATATCGAACACCACCACGAACAATGCCACTTCCATTCTCGGTTATCCGAGATATGTGGACCAGAACCATGACGGAATCATGTCTGATGCCGACCTGATCTATCTCGGCAATTCGGATCCGATACTGTATGGCGGTTTCCAGAATACCTTCACTATCGGAAACTGGAGCATCGGTGCGTATCTTACCTATTCGCTCGGCGGAAAACTCTATAACTACGCTGAATTGTCAATGTCAGGAACCTATTCGGCCAACCAGTACCGCTATATGCTGGACAGCTGGCATCCTGTGAGGAATCCAGAGTCCGACATTCCGCGTGCCGGAACGGAGATGAGAATGTCTCCTTCCAGTTTCCAGGTTCACGATGCTTCCTACATCAGGCTCAAGAATGTCAATATCACATACCGCTGGGATTTGAGCAAGAAGAGCAAGTTCCTCAGGGACGTGACTTTCGGCCTGTCAGGACAGAACCTCTTCCTCATTGCTGACTACAACGGATTTGATCCTGACGTTTCCACCAACAGCGGCGACAGCACCCTGCGACGCGTGGACATGGGCGCATATCCGCAGTCAAGGATGGCAGTTTTCAGCATTCAGGTACGTTATTAAACAGGAAAAGCCATGAAAAAGACTTATATCGCAATATTGGCAGCGCTTTTTGCAGCCGTATCTTGTTCCCTCAAGGAAGTTCCTTCTTCCTTTGTCAACAGGGACCATTACTATGGAAATGTAACCCAGTGCGAATCAGCGCTGTATGGTGTATATACCCCTCTTACCGCCATCTATCAAGCCAACTTCATGCTCATGACAGAGGCCTGCAGTGACATCTGGTATTCCCGTTCCACCACTGTGGACGCCTGTCTGGACGTCACTCCTGCCAAGCCGCAGTTCGGAGCGACTGTATGGCGTCAGGGATATCTCGGTGTGATGAGAGCCAATGAGTGCATCGAAGGCATTCTCGCATCGGAACTTGACGAAAAGGAAAAGATGCCGTTGGTGGCGGAAGCCAGAGTGCTCCGTGCAATGTACTACTACGTGCTTACCTGCACGTTCAACGGTGTCCCGTTCTACAAGAATATGGTCGCCGATGACAAGACATTGCAGGAAATCCGCAAACTTCCACGCACAGATGCGCGGGATATCCGCGAAGACCTCTACTATGACCTTAAGGACAATGCTCTTCCTTATTTCACCGAGGAGAACGGCCTCAAGGTCAGGACATCTGAGGTTCCTCATTATCGTGCGGGATATGCCCTTGCGCTTATGCTCATGAGCAAGTTCGCCATGTGGAACGAGGATTGGGCGCTTGCAATGGAGCCGCTTATGGCATTGAAAGACATATACGGTGAACTCACGGAGGAAAATTATCCTTTGGAGCAGACTATGTGGCGTTACAAGAACACGCATGAAAGCATTTTCGAGATTCAGCATGACTGGAGCCGTACAGATGTGCAGTTTGCAGGGAACGTGGCGGCCATCATGACACCGCAGCATGGCATAAACAAGGAAACCGGAGAGTATCTCTTTGACGGAGTGAGCCTTCCGTTCATGGGTGAAGACCAGACCTCATGGTCGGCGCTGGTAGCCACCAACACCTATGGCATCTTCCGTCCGGCTCAGGGCGGTACCAAGACGGAAAACGCGAATTATCAGAACTCATTGTTCGACCCGATGCCTCTCACCTATGATGACGAGTATGACAATGTTGATGGACGTTATTATACCAGGCTCGACTTGGACGCAATTGCAAAAGGCGAAATCCGCGGAAAGAAAATAGACCGCAGAGTGCTTCTTACATTGGGACTCGGCAACCTCGAGACCGGAAGTACATTCACCTACGCAAGACGTTATGGAATCGGTTGGGCAGGTCCCAAGTTCTGGTGCCCGGGCATGACACTCGCGCATGATTCGAACAACTACAAGGTTTTCCGTTATGCGGATGCCGTCCTTATGCTTGCGGAATGCTGCTGTAACTTAGAGGATGCTGACGGAGCCATGCAGTATCTCAACATTGTCAGGAAAAGGGCTGGCGTGGATCCTATTGACAACTTCACCGGATTCGAGTCATTGACCACAGTCATACGCGCAGAGAGAGCGCGAGAGCTCGGAGGCGAGTTCCAGAGGAAATTCGACCTCGTCCGCTGGGGAATCTGGTATGAACAGACTCTTGCAAATACTCAGAATCCGGCTCTGCGTGAGAGAATCAAGCCTTGCCACAGGTTCTATCCTATCCCTGACACGCAATGTGCCCTGTCGGGAGGAATACTTACCAATGACGAATACGTCGCAGAAGGGATGTAGGACCTTAAGAATAGATATGACATGAGAAAGATTTTATACATATTCATTGCAATATTTGCCGCCTGCAGCTGCAATCAGCTGTATAAGGAGAGTTGGGAACTCGCTGTCGACTCGGACCTTTACAAAGTCAGCAACACGGTGACCAAACTTCCTATTACAGTTTATTGTACATCGCCTTGGAATGCCGAACTGGTTTCCGGACAGGACTGGGCTGAACTCGACTGTACTTCAGGCTCGGATGTGACCACTATCCACCTTCTGTTTTCGGAGAATGACGCTCTTAGCCGCCAGGCAGTCGTGAAGATCACTTCAGCCTCCGGCGAGAAGACTATTACTGTCATCCAGAATCCCGGAATCAAACTCCCGCAGATAGTGTTTGAGGAAGAATCAATAGACTATCCTTCAGGAACTTACAGTGTTGAGGCGTCTGTCGATACCAATATCCCGGAGAAATATTTCCAGGGCGTCGCTCCGTCTGTCGTCTATGATGACAGCGGATCAGGATGGATTGGTGACATTGCCCTCGGCTCTGAATCGGAGGCTCTTCCGGAAGATTCGGAAATCCCTGGAGGCGTAAGGAGAAATGTCAGTTTCCGTGTTTCCGCAAACGACAGCGGGAAAACAAGAAGTGCCAAGATTTTCCTTTCAGTGGAAGACGGAACAGGTGAAGTCTATAAGGACAGCATCACCGTATCACAGTCAGGAGATGCGGTTTATCTTCGTCTCCCGGAAAAGGAAATTGTCTCCATCGAAGGCGGAGAACGCCGTCTGGCCATAGAGACCAATCTTGGTGCCGAACTCAAGAACGCCGAACTCAAGATAGAAGGAGGCGACTTCGTTTCAGACGGTCGCTTCGACGAGTCTGCCGTATATGTTACGGTATCCCCGAATGAAGGGATTGAAAGACGTCATGCCACCGTTTCGCTCACTTATACTGATGCTGCGTCCGTGATCACAAGCGCCTCCACTGACCTCGAACAGAAGATGAAGGTGCAGCCGAGAGAAGTCACATTCGCAAACGTTAGGGAAACCATGGCCTCAGGCGGAACCTGGCTTGACGTCGAAGATTACGAAGACTACATAGAAGGCATAGTGATCGGCGGAGCAGGAAATCCGAATATGGACCAGAATATCAACTATGGTGTCACTGTGGACGGCCTTTCAGCATCCCGCGACGGCTCCAACGCGAACAATATGTACACAACCGAGAATGACAGGACCTCTTATATTGAGTCTCTGGACGGCAGCCTCGGCTTCCGCCTCAAGTTCGCCGAGCCTTCACTCAATACTCTTTCAAGAGGTGACAGAGTCAGGATATTCCTCGGCGGAGTAAAGGTTTACAAGGAGGAATCACCTCTGCGTTACACACTTGCAAACTTCGACAGAATCAATGTGGTTTCATCCGGCAATGCGCTTCCTGTGAAGAACCGAACCATCGCTACATTGACACCTGAAGACGTATATACACATACTACGCTTACGGACATGGAATTCTTCGTCAAGGACGGCTCATTCTCCAATATCCGCGAGCATAACGCCATCGTGAATCCATACACTCCTTCAGCCTGGTGGAATGGAACGACATACAATGCCAATGTGTCTTCAGCGCAGAACAGGCGGGCTATGGACGGTGCGGCAAACCTTCTGTACGATGCCGCAGGAGACGGTATCTATATGCTGGTCAATGTAGGGTGCGAATGGAGACGCAACGGAAGCGGTGTCCCTAAGGGTGTCGGTCCGGTAAGCGGAATCATTGTCCATCAGGAAATGCCTCGTTGGGGTGGCAATGTGGGAGAGTATTCAATCCGTCCGTTTGACAGGGATGACATTGCCATAGCAGAGGCGGAAAACTCTTCGTGGAAGACACTCGCACAGTGGAAACTTACTGCAAAGCATGTGAGCGTCGGACGCTACAAGTGGGTTGGCGGAGCCTATGTTCCGGGAAAGAATGCTGATACCCAACTGGTTCAGAACAAGATGATTGCGACATCATCCGATCCTGATGCCGGAACACCGGTGTTCTACAGCGAGAACCGCACTCCGGCAGGCGCAATCGGCGACAACCAGTATCCGATATCCATCATACACGGATACCGCGGAACTGACGTAACATCATACAAGTCCGGATATGCAGCTGCGGCAGACCCTCCTTTCTACAGTGCTTCCAGCTATACTGTGCTCGCTATCTACGGTTCCGCCCATGCGTGGTTCCAGTGGAGCGGAAATGCATGGAACGGCAAGACCAACGGTCTCGTGTGGGAATTCTCCACTAAGGGAATGTCCGGCAGCGCGGCAGCCATGGAATTCAGCATTGCTTCCGGCCGTCATACTGCGAGTGAAGCTTTCTGCTCATGGACCAACAATACCTCTTATCCGGTTTACTGGAAAGTTGAAGTCTATACTTCCGATGACGGCGGCACTACCTGGAGCACGGCTCTGAACTGTGTCAATGCGGCAACCGGAAAGACCGGCTTCGAGATGAGGTCTATTCCTTTCGCTCTCTCAGGAGGAGTGAAACCTTACTACGGTCAGGCCTCCGCTACCTGCTATACGGGAATGGACTTCGGCTTCGGACTTGTCCCTTACCGCTTTACTCTGCCGTCCTCAGTGTTCGGCCATTCATTGGTAAGAGTAAGGATTACCCCGGCCTCTGACATTATAGCAGCGCTCAACCCTGGCGGATCCGGCTGGACCAAGCCTCAGACGGCGACAGGTGCTAAGATGCCTTCGAAAATGTCCGGACACACAGCCGCACTCTACATTGAAGATGTCACCTTCCAATACAAGTAAAATATGGATACAAGACGATATATACTTATGGCAGCAGCTTTTTTCGCTGCAATGTCCTGCAATGTTTTTGACGATGCCGAATATGCCGACATCCGGGAACTCGCTCCGTCACAAGGAGAAATACTAATCCCGAAAGAAGGCGGAAAAGCCGACATAAAAGTGTATTCCAACGGTAAAGTCACTGTCAATGTCCTGGGCGACGAGTCCGGAGAATGGTCTGAAGTCACGCCTTTGGAATTCGAAGGCGACGGCGAGATAAACGTGTCGTTCAATGAAAATCCGTCATTCCGCAGAATGGTGAAACTTGCACTTGAACTGGATGGCGGAGCCAAGAAAGACACCATTTACGTCCGTCAGAGCGGCGTGATGCCATATTTGGAGTGTGCCGCGCCATACAAGAACGTAAGCGGCGTTTCCCCTGGCTTTGCCGAATTCTCCATTGACACGAATATTCCTCTTTCCGATCTTTCTTCGACGGTAGAATATATCTCGGGAGGGACTGACTGGATAACCGGCGTGTCTCCTGAACTCGGGAACTTCGTGGCAGAGACAGCTGCAAGTTCTGTGGAACATACCTCGAAAGCGAGAATCACTGTTTCCTATGTGGACGGTTGGGACGAGACCCTTTCTGTAAACCTGTATGTGACCAGTTCCAACAAGGACGGGAAGTTCGGCTCCAAGATAAGCCTGACAGACGTGCGGAATTATGCCGGCAAAGGCGTGGTCGAGGATGATGTCTATTTCGACGGAGTGGTGATCAGCGACTTCCACAGTATGAACATGGCTCTGAATCCGAGCACTACCTATAAGGACGTGGACGTGACGGAAAATCTCCGCACCGCCTATGTGCAGGCAGAGGACGGTTCCGTCGGCTTCTGTCTGAAATTCGACAATGCAAAGGACAACATACTCGTTGCCGGAACGATGATATCCATAGCTCTTCCTGGTCTTGAAGTGGTTAAGGAAGAGAATCCTGTCCGCTATGTCATAAAGGGCGTAGGCGGAGAGAATATGGTGGCAAGTTCCGCCGGTTCCGTGCCTCAGCCTAAGGTCAAGAAAATATCAGCCCTTATTGATGACGACCTCTATACATGGGTGAGCATTCCGGAAACCGAATTCGTTTACAAAAGCGGCTCATACGCAAACGTTTATGAAAACTATACCCTCGTGTCCGGCGTGAACAGCATGAACACCAAGAACAACAACCGTCTGGACGGCTGGGCCAGCCTGCTGATGGATTCGGAAGGAAAGGGTATCTACGCTCCGGTAAACATGCTTTGTGAATGGCGACGTTCAGGAAACGGAGTCCCGCAGGGAGTGGGCGCAGTTACAGGTATCCTCGTTCATGAAGATATGCTCCGGTACGGAAATCTCGGCCGATATCAGATCCGTGTAGTGGATGAGTCCGGATTCGGTCATGAATGGAAAGGGAAATCCCCATATCGCGACCTTGCAGAATGGGATGGCGCGCCTTACCAGTACCGTTACGGCCTCTGGGCGCAGATTGACCCGAAACTCGCTGATCCGGGAAACAAGGAAGCAAGGATGAATTCAAGAATCCCGTCAGACGACCTGTCCATTTCCAACCCTGTTCCTCGCGCATATATGACCGTTGAGAACAAGGTTCCGGGACTGATAGATTATCCGATAAGCAGTTCTGCTTCTTATGCGGCCCTGACAGCAGACGACAAGGGAATAGTCCCTTCCACACCTCAGGACCAGTACAGGAAGAGCCTTACCATAACGGCGGAAATCAAGGGCTGGTTCCAGTGGGAAGACAATAAGATAACCGGCTACAACGGCCTCAGGATGGATCTCTCCACTGAGGATATCACCGGTACATCCATGTATGTGCACTATGCCTTCAGTGTCGGAGCCATTTCTGCAGTGACTTCCCAGTTCTTCCCGGCCCATTGGTGTCTGGAATACTCCATTGACGGCGGAAAGACATACAAAATCTGTCCGGACATTGTCACGGGAGAGGAATATGTGCATCTGAGGACTCTGCCTTGGTGGGATGTGAACATATCCGGAGTCAAGTACTTCACCTGCTCTACCTGCGGACTGGGCTCCACCGACCATGTGGCCATGATTCCGTCGGATGTGTTCGGAAAGAAGGATGTGACCATCAGAATCCGCCCTTACGACAACAGGATGGCCGTGTTCCCGATCGAATGGGACGGGGCCAATGAGACTGGAATCGTGATGCACAATACCAATGTGAACAGTACAAGGATCAACTTTGAATGTATAGAAATAAGATACAAATAGTCCTTTTCGCCATGATGCTGTTGTTCCTGCATTCGTGCAGGGACAATAGCCCTGGCGATAATCCTGTTGCAGGTGATGCTGTTCTTCAGCTGAAGACACCGTCCGGAGTCGATTTCGACTGGAAAACCGCACCAAATGCACTTGTGAACGGAGCTTCCTGTAAGGTTACATTGTCGGAAGGCTCTCCTGCAATCGGAGTTGAGGCCTCATCGGCTGGGGAATATGAAATCATTATTCCTGCTGAGGCCTATTCCAGGGCAAGGAAGTGTTTCGTGCTTCCTCCGGCGCAGATTCCATCTGCATCCGGCGCTGCTGACCCTCGTTTTTTCCCTATGCATGCACGGACAGACGCTTCCGGAGAAGTGTGCTTGGAACCGCTTGTCGGAATAGTGAAAATCAATGTGAAGGGTTCAGGAAGGCTGATGAGCGCATATCTGTCTGCTCCATCGCTGAGCGGCACATTCGGCTTCGACGGAAAAAGTCTTTCGGCTGACTCTTCATATCCTCTCTGCCCATTCACTGTGGTCAATGCGGCAGGGAACGGTTCAGGACTGGAAACATCCGGACTCTATGCCGCTGTTCCTCCGGGAAACTACTCTGACGGAATCACCGTAAGGGTGACTGACAATAATCATCACGTAGGCTATGCTTCAGTCGGAGCAAGAGAAATCAAGGCTGGAGATGTGGTCGAAGTGAATGTGGATTTCGCGGCGAGTGCAGATATTCTCTTTGCTGAACATTTCGACAACTGTGCCTGGGGAGGAGACTGTCTTGAAGGGAAGGGAGGCTATGGCCCTTCATCCGGTACAACGACAGTGTGTGATGCCGCCTGCACTGGAACGGAACCTGCATATTTTCCGAAAGATCCCGGTGCTGCCGGAACTCCTTTCTTCGAGCTGACTGACTGGAACACAGCACCTTCCGTAAGTTCATCCCTACAGGTATCCAAGACTCTTCTTGCCAATATGGGCCTTTTGGACTGGTCCAAACTGTTCTATGTGAGGGCTTATCAGGGTTATATCGGTTGTGACCCGTCATTGTCTTATTCCAACCGTCCGATAGTGTTCTTCCCTCCGATGACGTTCCATCCGTCCAAGTGCGACGTGTCGCTGCGTTTCCGTGCGGAGAAGGGCTGCGGGACGGATTTCGGAATGCAGGCGTTCCAGAGTGTCCTGGAATCTCTCACCGTGGACGGCAATCCGGTGGATGTGGACCTGTCCACAAGCAAAATCGTCAGCCACGCTGCTTCCATGTTCCATCCGGTGGTGAATGTCCCGTCTGCCATGGTGTCTGACGGGGAGTGGCATACATTGACATTCCGTTATGCCGCATTCGGCTCGGACGCCAACTTCAGAATCACTCCTACAATGGTGCGGAACGTGAAGAACTGCTTCTGGATAGACGATATTGTGGTCAGGGAAGTGTCGTGCGAGGGCAATGATTTCGTTAAGAACTGCAAGATGGTCTCTCCTGTCACGCAGAAGGGCAATCCGTCCGAAGATGTCTCAAACATCAGGCTGCAGCCTTCTTTCAGCACGTCCATCAACAACTCCAGCATCTATTCAGTCTGCCCTTCGTTCGGCATGGACTGGATGTGCGGCGGCCTTCCGAGTGATGAGTCGCAGTGGAAAAGTCATGTGGCGGAAGCGCTCAGTTACCGTGAGACTTACGGGCCTGCGGCCAAGATATGGTGCTCCCATCTGCCTTACGGCACGAGGGGAGCAACACGTAACAGAGACCTCTGCGTTCCGGACGAAGCGCTCCGCCGACAGAGCGTCGAATTCTTCAAACGTGCCATTCGCGCAATCGCCCCGATGCGTCCTGCCAATGTCCTGGTTCATTGTAACCAGACTCTTCTTTTCAATGACGGGAGTTCGGTGGAGAGCCTGGTCAAATCCCTTGCCGAGATAGTTCCGGTGGCGGATTCCATCGGTGCACACCTGGTGGTGGAGAATATGGCTTACGGAGTGGGCGCGGATGCCCGGGAACTTTCTGATGCCATTGACAGGGCCAATGCTCTTGCGAAGCCGAAGCTCGACATCAGGATTTGTATGGATACAGGCCATGCCAACCTCTATCTGCATACCGTGACGGGCAAGGGAACAATCGTGGACTGGCTCAGAACTGCCGGAACTCGTGTGGGCCATCTCCATATAGCCGGCAACCGCGGAAAGGCCAATGTAGTAAGGCCGGGCTCGATAACAGCATACGACGACCATCTTTTCCCGGGATATGAAGGCTATATGTCCGGCATGTATGACCTGATCGGGAGGGACAAACTTTGGGGCGAGTTTTACAGGGTGCTCCTCAAGGACTGTCTTTACAGAGGACCGTTCAACTATGAAGTGTCGTCCTACGACCCGTTCGCGACAGTTGCAGGTGATCCGAGATATGACCATATCTGTGCGGCTTGGACCGTATTGGACAACTACGACAATTACATTTATCCTCAATATAGAAAACAGAAATGAAACGGATATTTTTGGTTATCAGTATAATGGCATCCATAGTCGGATTGCCGGTCGGGGCTGGCGCTGAAGGCGTTGAGGCGCTGCGCGGGATGTGTGCTCCGGGAAGTACACTCGTGCTTGAGGGGCCTCTGACTGTTTCTGGAGTCGTGGTCAGCGACTGCCGCAGCAAGAATATGGAACTGAATCCCAATATCACTTATGCCAAGGTGGACCTTTCCCTGAGCGACAGGACGGCTTATGTACAGTCTCCTGACGGAAGTGCAGGCGTAAGGCTTGTATTCGACGATGCTTCTGCAAATACTCTCCACTTTGCGGACAAGGTCACGCTTGATCTGGCAGGTTGCCTGCTCGAGCGTGAAGTGAATCCGGACAGGGTGACCGTACGCCATCTTGGAAGTACATCAGTCTTGGATCGCTCTCCAGGAGGTGATGTGCCGGCAAAGGAAAAATCTGTCAGAGAACTGACGGATTCGGACATTTATACGTTCGTCACATTGACCGGTATGGAAATGGTGTTCAAAGATGGCTGTTACACAGATATTTATGAACCTTACGGTCAATATGTGGAGTCCATCCATCATGATTATTATGATGTGAGCGGGAGGATGGACGGCTGGGCCTCACTGCTCCGTAACCAGCAGGGACAGACCATCTACATGCTGGTGAACACTTCCTGCCCGTGGAGAAGAACAGGGAAACCTCTCGTAAGGGGAACCGGTCCCGTAAGCGGAATCATAGTACATACACCTATGCGCCGCTATGGCGGAAACATGGGGCGTTACAGCATACGTCCGTTGGATGAGGGCGGACTCGGTTTCAGCAAAAAAGGAAAATCTGTTTGGAAAACCCTTTCCGGCTGGTGTCTTGACGGAAGCAATGGGCAGGTCCTCGAGTTCGAGATGCTGGGAGAACAGACAGGCGTCTGGAAGGACGGGCGTAAAGGAGACCGCCTGGTTTCTGACCGCGGCAGGGCAAAGTCCTTCTTCTGGACCGACAGTGATTCGTTCATTCACATTGACTCGGATGTCAATGCCCTCGACGGGCAGGGAAAAGGATATGCCGTCAACGGCGCCATCTTCTTCAAAGGTCCTTCGTGGAAGTGGTTTGATTTCGCTCCGGACGGTTCAGCCGAAGGAAAATCTTTCTTTGTGGAGGTTGATGCCACCAAGGCGCAGGGCGAGGAGATGACACTGAACTTCGCCTGGTATGCCGGAACTCAGGACGGAAACGATGACTGGGGCTATCCTGCACAGTGGAAAGTTATGTACAGAATTGACGGAGGAGCGTGGAAACTCATTCGGGAGACAGCTACCGGTGCAGAATCCATATTCTTGAGGTCGCTCCCGTGGTGGGACAAGCAGATCTGGCTCGGCAACGGAACAACGCCGTATCTCAAGACCAGTTACGACTGTGGTCTGGGCTCTCAGCAGAGAAGCTATTCGGTTCCTGCCGAGGCATTCGGTCATAAAGTGACCTTCAGGATTACACCTGCCTCCAATCTCCGGTCACTGATCAGGTCAAATCCTGCTGATGACTGCATATTGGAGACAAACCGTATAAAAAACAGGGACGACGGTCTGAGAACACTAGTGCGTTTTGGAGATATATTTATAGATTACAGATAGTATGAAAAAGCTGATTATCATTGTTTTAACTATACTTTGCGTAACATTTGCCATCGATGCTAAGCATTGGAAACCTCAGCCTACCGAGGAAGTCTATGCGGGAATGATTGCAAAGGCGAGGGAATTTGCCGAGTTCGCCAAGGGGACGCCGGCAGGGGAGATTGTGGAGAAATTCCTCTATAAGGTCGAGCCGGCTCATCTGGACAATCCTTACAGATGGATAGGCGATACCTATGCGCTCGTGAAAAATCTCGAAAAACTGCAAGGCCCGGTTGTGGATAAAGGAGAATCCGATTTCGCCTCCATGCTCCGCCGCTACACGCTCATGATGGTGGACTTTCCGCTTCATGTCAATGACAAGAATCCTTCCATGAATCCAGTCGAGAAACAGGAATACCTGATATCGAGGAACCGATACCTGGAAGGAAGCTGCAGGCAGGCCATCAAATGGCTGAAAAGCGTATCTCCGGCAAAAGGCGAACTTGCTGTCTATAAGGTCTATAACATGGGCTACATTTTCAAGACCAGCGAAAGGGCCTTCGGAATCGACATACGCTGGTGGGGAAGCAGGTCGGATGCGAAGAAACTTGCCAAAATGCTTGATGTCCTGTTCGTTACCCATCCGCATGGTGACCACTATACCAATGATATGCTCGAAAGCATGATTGAATGCGGAAAGACAATCGTCCTTACGAAGGATCTGCTTCCGAAGACAGAGTCCCCGTCCAAGATTATCCTTTGGGAGGACAGGACCGAGCCTCTGGATATCGAAGGCATAAAGGTCAGGTGTTTTGCCGGAAACCAGGGCAAGAATATTCCTTGTGATGTGTTCCATCTCCAGTTTGACGGATGGACACTTGTCCATAACGGGGACAACAGCGACCGTGCCCGAGACAGGCGCATCTCGGAACTGGAGGCGCCTGATATACTGATAGCCGCAACATGGAATCATTTTCAGGTGATTATGGAGGCGGCTCAGACTGCCAGGGGAGCAGCGGACAAGCCTATGTTGTTCCTCCCTGCCCATGAGAACGAAGTCGGCCATACTATAGACCATCGGGAATCCTATTGGGAAGCGTTTACTATGGAAAGCCGCTTCGCCAGTCCGACATTCGACTATATGCCGTATATGCTTATGGATGTAGGTGAAAATGTGGTGGTTTCCAAGGAGTTCATTGCCAGGCACAAAAAATAGATTCTCCCCACATATTTCGGAATTGGCGGGATAATTGCTATATTTGCGGAATATGTCGGCATTTAAGAAATACAGATTGAATCCGGAGACGCTGCTGTACGAGATCGAGAAGGTTTCGGCACGCTCCAGAATACTGAAAGCGGTGATGCTTGTTTCGGCAAGTTTCGCCCTTTCTGTCGTATATCTGTGGCTCTTTACGTCGGTTCTCGGCCTGAAACTGCCTAAGACAGTGCTGCTTGAGCGTGCCAATGCCAAGTGGATTTCCAAGATGGAACTTATGAACAGGCAGCTCAATGCCTATGACCAGACACTCAACGGCCTTGAGAACCGTGACGACGAGATCTACAGGAATATCTTCGGTATGAACGAGATTCCTGACGAAGTGCGTAACGCCGGATTCGGCGGCGTGAACAGATACGCGTTCCTCGATGTCCTTCCTGAGAATTCCATATTGAAACGCACCACCATACGCCTGGATGTGTTGACCAAGAAATCGTATGTCCAGAGCAAGTCGTTCGATGATGTGGAGGCATTGTCCAAGAGGGCAGGCGAAATGGCATCGTGCATACCGGCGGTCATGCCTATACTCCCGGACCGTTCCAAGTACCGTCTTTCCAGCTCATTCGGCTATCGTTCAGACCCTATATCGGGTAAGACCAGGATGCATACCGGATTTGACTTCGCATGCAAGCCGGGGAATCCGGTCTATGCCACGGGTGACGGTACTGTGATGACAGTATCGTTCGATCTGTTCAATTACGGAAACTCGGTGGTGATAGACCACGGCTTCGGATACAAGACCAGGTATGCCCATCTGAAGACAGTCTTCGTCACGGAAGGCATGAAGCTCAAGAGAGGCGAGTGCCTGGGAGAGAGCGGCAATACCGGCAAGTCCACAGGTCCGCATCTGCATTATGAAGTGATGTACAAGGGCAACTATGTGAATCCGGTGAATTATTTCGACCTTGACATGCCAGTAAACGAATATGCCGATATGGTGCATAAAGTTTCAGAGGAATCTGACAATATCATGGGCCGTGACATTCCGAAAATCAGGCCGAGGAGACGGGAGGAAGGCAGATGAACAAATATGTGCTCGACAAGGACTTCAATCTGAAGAAAGTCACCCGTTCGGTATGGGGCATTCTGTGGACCTGCCTGAAATGGATAGTCGCGACCGTATCTCTTGCCGCATTCTCATATCTGATTTTTTCATTTGTGCTCAATACCGAAGAGGAAAAAAAGCTGAAACAGGAGAACAGGATGTATGAGAAACTGTATCCTGAAATGCAGAAGAAGGAACGTCTCGTGTCCGAAGTCATAAAGGACCTGCAGGCAAGGGATGAGGAAATCTACAAACGCATCTTCAATATGCAGGCCCCGTCAGCGGACCCTCAGAATTCCGATCTCTTCGTGTTCGCAAGCGACTCCGTCGGGGATAAGGATATAGTGGAATATGCCGAAAGGAAAGCCTCTGCATTGACAGGAATGGTGGACAGCATCGACAACAACTTCAAGCAGATCTTCTCTGCGGCAAAGGGTGGCGCCCGCGCTTTTCCGCCGATGCGGGTTCCGATAGACGGTCTGAAGTTCGCGCAGGTCGGGGCTTCGGTCGGGATGAAGATGAATCCTTTCTACAAGGTTATGACAATGCACGAGGGCATTGACCTGATTGCGGGGCAAGGGACTCCGGTCCTGGCGTCTTGTGACGGCGTGGTTTCGCTGGTGAAGCGTTCTAAGAAGGGACTTGGCAATGTGGTGGAGATTACCCATGCGAACGGATATATGACCAGATATGCCCATCTTGCGGATATTACCGTGAGGGAAGGGGAAAAGGTGCAGGCGGGAAGGCGTATCGCCAATGTCGGGATTACCGGAAATTCGTTCGCGCCGCATCTGCACTATGAAGTGCGCCGCGACAGTCTGCTCCTGAATCCTGTGAATTTCTTCTTCGCGTCGTTCAGCCCGGAAGACTATATGAAGGTGGCTTATATGGCGGCCTCGACCGGTCAGAGCATGGATTGACTTGGATAACTCTCTCAGATATGGAAAAGTTGTATTACACTATTGGTGAAGCTGCGGAGGTGATCGGCGAAAGCGTTTCGCTGGTCCGTTACTGGTCTGACAATTTCAGCCGTTTTCTGAAGCCGCACAGGAATGCCAAGGGCAACAGACTCTACACAGCCGATGACATCGAAGTCCTGAAACAGATATATCATCTGGTGAAGGTGAACGGGATGACACTTTCCGGCGCGTCCAAGAAGATGCTCGAGGACAGGAAAAGTGTGGAAAGCCGTGTCAAGGCGGTGGACAGCTTGAAAGCCATCAGGCAGCAATTGGTGGAAATACGAAAAACCCTGTAATTATGAAAGTAGGTGAAATCATTTCAGCGATAGAAGAGTTCGCGCCGCTGTCAATCCAGGAGAAATGGGACAACAGCGGACTGATTATCGGCTCGCCGAACCAGGAAGTGCACAAGCTGCTTATCGGTTTTGACTGCACGCCGGAACTTGTGGACGAGGCAGTCGCATCCGGTGCGGACATGATATTGACCCATCATCCCCTGATATTCGGCGGTCTCAAGAAGATCTCTCCGGAGGACCCTGTGGGGCTGACAGTGATGAAAGCCGTATCTGCAGGCATTGCCGTCTATGCGGCGCATACCACGGCCGACAAGGTGCTTGCGGGGGTAAGCGGGGCGATGGCTTCGCGGCTGGGACTGGTCAATGTCTCGATCCTCGAAAGCGAGGGGGACGGAAGCACGGGGCTTGGAGCCGTGGGAGATTTGCCGAATCCGCTTTCCGCTGAGGAGGCCGTGGCTCTGGTGAAGGAAAAGTTCTCGCTCAAGGCCGCAAGATGTTCCAGACTTGTCAATGTTCCAGTATCCCGGATTGCCATGTGCGGGGGCAGCGGTTCCTCGCTGATCAGTGAGGCGATGGCAAGTGGCGCCCAGCTTTATCTAAGCGGAGATATCTCGTACCACCATTTTTTCGTGCCTGACGGGTTTATGGTGATGGATATCGGACATTTCGAGAGTGAAGTGGATATAGTCGATATTTTATTTTCCTTCTTAACGAAAAAATTTCCTAACTTTGCATTTCTTAGGAGTGTCAGGCTTGCGGAGAGCAATCCTGTGCACTATTTATAATGTGACGGTAAGCCGTGCTGCGTTTGCAAGCGGGTGATGCAGAGGAAGTTAAGTAAATTATATATATAATAATATGGCCAAAAAAGTAAAGAAAGTCGAAACTCCGATAGATCAGAGGGAGACCTTCGTATCCATTCAGAAAAATTTCGCTGACTCTGAAATGAGTGTTGAGGAGAAGCTCAAGACATTGTATTCTCTTCAGGAAGCAGATTCTGCGATAGATAAAATCCTCCAGCAGAGAGGCGAACTTCCTCTCGAAGTGGAAAAACTTGAAAATGAGGTGACTGAGCTTAAGGCTAAAGCTGCTCAGATCAGCACGGACATCGAAGATGCAAATGCTGCCATCACCGAGTACAAGCACAAGATTGTAGAGTGTGACACCGCGATGGAGAAATACAAGATCCAGATGGACAGCGTCACCAACAGCCGTGAATACGACTCCATTTCCAAGGAAGTCGAGAATCAGGACCTTCTCAAGAAAATCGCAGTGAAGAATGTGGCGGACACCAAGGAAGCCATTCTTCAGAAGAAGACCGAACTTGCTGACATAAAGGAAGATATCGCTGTGAGAACAGAGGACCTGAAGGCTAAGAAAGACGAGCTTGCAAATATCGTTGAGGCTACAGCCAAGGAAGAGAAGGCGTTGAGGACCAAGAGAGACGCTTGCGCAGCGAAGATTGACGCGAGGACAATGAGCGCTTACGAGCGTATCCGTCAGAGCGAGAAGAATCACCTTGCGGTAGTAAGTGTCTATTATAGCAGCAGCAAGGACAGCGACGGCGTTGACGCCAGAGACATTGACGTGAGAAAAGGAATCAGTGACGGTTCATTGAGCGGCGCCTGCGGCGGATGTTTCAATACCATCATTCTCCAGAGACTTCTCGATATCTATTCAAACAAGAAACTTGTCATCTGCGAGCACTGCGGACGTATCATCGTCAGCGACGAAATCGCAGGTAAAGCATAGTGTCCTGACAAGTTATCTGATGTCTTATGCCGGAAGTAAAGAAAACTTCGAAAAGCAGAAAAGACAACAAGAACATCAATCTGGACGAACTGGGCTTGGGGATGGGGAACAAACCGCCTCAGGCCGTAGATTTCGAAGAGGCTGTTCTCGGTGCCCTGCTGATTGAACCGCGTTGCGTGGACGAAGCGATGGAGGAACTGTCTCCGAGCTGCTTCTATGATCCGCGCAACAGGATGATTTTTGAGTCAATGTTGGCGTTGGTGGATGAACACGTTTCCATCGACCTCTTGACCGTATCCCAGAAACTCCGTCAGAAGAACGATCTCAAGGACCAGTACGAGAATAATCTGGAGGCAATCGGCGGTGCGAAAAAGCTCGCCGACCTGTCACAGAAAATCGGTGCTGCCGCCCACGTGGAGTACTATATCAAGGTCTTGAAACAGAAATCCATTCAGAGAGAGCTCATTACGGCCTCTTATGAGATTCTGAAGACAGCCTATGACGACTCCACCAATGTCGATGACCTTATCGACAACTCGCAGACCTGGATTTTCAGCGCCATCCAGAACAATATCAAGAAGGATGTCCAGGATGTCGGTTCCGTGCTCAAAGTCGCACTCGATGAAATCGAGCAGATGCAGAGCCAGTCCGGAATCAGCGGCGTTCCGTCAGGTTATGCCCAGGTGGACAAATACACGCTCGGATGGCAGAAATCGAACCTCATCATTCTCGGTGCGCGACCTTCAGTCGGTAAGACTGCATTGTCCCTGAACTTCTTGAGAAATGCTGCCCTGGACAACAATATGCCGGTGGCGATCTTCTCGCTTGAGATGTCAGCCATAGAACTTGTCAAACGACTCATGACCACGGAATCAGGTCTGGAAGCCGACAAGATCAAGGGTGGAGAGAAGCTCACCCGCGAAGACTGGGACCATCTGGATTACAGTCTCAAGGCATTGGCCCAGGCCCCGATCTATATAGACGACACTCCGGGCATTTCCATCAATGAATTCCGCACGAAAGCGAAACGTCTTGTGAAATCGAAAGGAGTCCGCTTCATCATAGTCGATTACCTGCAGCTTATGCAGGGCCCGAAAGAACTCAAGGGAAACCGAGAGCAGGAGGTGGCCAGCATATCCAGGTCGTTGAAAGCCACTGCCAAGGAACTTGAGATTCCTATCATGGCATTGGCCCAGCTGTCCAGAAATTCAGTCCAGCGCGGAAACAGCAACAACAGACCTATCCTCAGTGACTTGCGAGAGTCGGGGTCCATCGAGCAGGATGCGGATATCGTAATGTTCGTGCATCGTCCTGACGCTATCGGTATGGGTGACACTGTGGAAGACAAGGAGTACACGGAAATCATCTTCGCGAAGAACCGTAACGGTCAGATAGGCACTATACCTATGAGGTTCAAGGGCAATCAGATGCGTTTCGTGGAGGACAATGACGGCCTGATTTCCACTTTTCCGTCAGCCATGAATGACGATGCGGGAGTGCAGGGGCCGGGGCCGTCTTATGACCAGCCTCAGGATCCGTTTTCACAAGGTCCTGACTTCGGCGCATATCCTTCAAGTTCCAACGGGGAGTTCCAAAACTCAGGATTCTGATTATGACTCCCTCTTCAAAAAACATAATTGCGGCAGCTGCTTGTCTGCTTCTTGTTTTTTGTGCCGGCGCGACAGAACCGCTGAAAGGGCCTAACTGTATCCCGGTCAAGAGCCTGGATGAAGGTAAACTTGCCTTCAAGGGAGGAGAAAGCCTCAGTTTCGTCATACATTACAAATGGGGCGGCATAAATTCGGATGTGGCCAAGGCTACGGTGAAACTGGACACCACCACATTGAACGGCGTGCCGGTATTCCACACCAGAGTCTTCGGAAAGACCGCCAAGTTTTACGACCTGTTCTTCAAGGTCAGGGAGGATTTCCAGTCCTGGTTTACCCGGGACGGCTTGGTTCCGGTAAAATTCTACAGAGATTCCCGGGAAGGAGGATATTATTCGGTGAACAGATATGAATATATGTGGGAGCCGGAGGAGAACAAGCATATCCGTGCGGAAATAGAGACGTCAAGAAAGCCGCTGAGGAACGAGGAACTGCCTCTGTCCGGATGCACCTATGACTTGCCGTCGCTGTTCTACATGGCCAGGAACATGAATTTCAGCAAGGTCAAACCCAATGTGAAGTATCCGATGACATTCGCGATAGATGACGACATATACAATGTCTATTTCATCTGGCTCGGCCGTGAGAAGAAGTATATAAAAGGAATCGGCACAGTAAAGACAATGAAATTTGCCGCAAAGCTGATAGCCGGTGACGTATTCGGCAGCGGACAGGACATGTTCGTCTGGATTACGGAGGATGAGAACAGGATACCGGTATATTTTCTGGCTCCAATCAGAGTCGGCGTGGCTTCAGGCTGGCTTACAGGCTGGGATAACCTCAAATATCCGTTCGATTCGATAATATCAAACTGAGCATGAAGGAGGAAGTTTCACATAAAGGAAGAGTGACGGAGGTCAATGCGGATTCTGTCAAGGTGGAGATCATTTCGAGTTCCGCCTGCGCCTCTTGTCACGCTGCTTCACTGTGTTCAATGTCGGAGGCGGTGAAAAAAGTCGTGGAAGTGCGTATATCCGGCAATGAAAACTATGCTGTGGGCGAGGAAGTCCTCGTCGTGCTGAAATCTTCACTTGGAATGAAAGCGGCTGCGGTCGCTTATGTCGTTCCTCTGGCAGTGCTCCTGGTGGTTTGCGTATCCCTGTCCTATACCGGAATCCACGAACTTTATATCGGTCTGGCCGGACTGGGCAGCCTGGCAGTGTATTATCTGGTACTCTACCTGCTCAGGGACAGGATGGCTTCAGATTACACATTTTGTATCAGAAAGGAAAACAATCTCAATTCAATAAAATGATGACTTCAATTATTATTTGGACAATTGTGGTGATTGCCGCTCTTGGACTCGTGCTTGCAGTCATCCTGTACCTTGTGGCTGAAAAGTTCAAGGTGGAGGAAGACCCGAGAATCGAGCAGGTGGAGAAGGTGATGCCAGGCGCCAACTGCGGCGGTTGCGGTTTTGCCGGCTGCCATGCCTTTGCAGAGGCTGCAGTGAAAGCTCCGAATCTGGACAACAACTTCTGTCCGGTAGGAGGCAATGACGTTATGCAGAAGGTTGCTGCCATCCTCGGTTACGAGGTTAAGGAAAAGGCTCCGATGGTCGCAGTGGTACGTTGTAACGGTACCTGTGACAACCGTCCTAAGATCAATGAATACGGCGGATTCAAATCCTGCAAGGTGAAGGCTGCGCTCTACAGCGGAGATACGGCCTGCTCTTACGGATGTCTCGGCTGTGGCGACTGCGTGGAAGCCTGCCAGTTCGGTGCTCTGTCAATGGACGAGAAAACCGGTCTTCCGGTAGTGGACGAATCTAAATGTGTGGCATGCGGTGCCTGTGTGAAGGCATGTCCTAAATCCGTCATTGAACTCAGGAACAAGGGACCTCGCGGAATGAGAGTCTATGTGTCCTGCATCAACAAGGACAAAGGTCCTGCTGCACGCAAGGCCTGCAAGGCAGCCTGCATAGGTTGCGGACTCTGCGCCAAGACATGTCCTCACGATGCCATAACAGTTGAAGGAAATGTGGCATACATCGACTACAACAAGTGCAAACTGTGCCGCAAGTGTGTGGTAGTATGTCCGACAGGCGCTATTCACGACGTGAATTTCCCTATCCCGGTGGACCGCACCAAGAAACCTGCTCCGGCAGCAAAACCTGCTGTAGCACAGGCACCTAAACCGGCTGCAGCGCCTGCTGAAGCAAAGCCTGAGGCACCGGCTGTTGAAAAACCTGTAGTTAAAGCATAAGGAGAACCGATATTATGAAAAGAACATTTTCCATAGGCGGTGTTCATCCGGCAGACAATAAGATTTCGCGTGGCTGTGCCATCGAGACCCTGCCTACTCCGCCGACAGTATATATCTCTGTATCACAGCATATCGGAGCTCCTGCGAAGCCGATTGTCGCTGTAGGAGACAAGGTCCTGACAGGTCAGCCTGTCGCAGAACCGGGCGGATTCGTCTCGGCATATATCCATTCATCTGTTTCCGGAACAGTGAAGTCCATCGGACCTCGCAAGGATCTCGCCGGCAACATGCAGACCTGCATTGAAATACAGGTGGAAGGCGACGAGTGGGTAGAGGGCATTGACCGTACAGACACTCTCGTTACGGAATTCACTGACGACAACAAGACCATCATGGACAAGATCAAGATGGGTGGCGTCGTCGGTCTCGGTGGAGCTACCTTCCCGACTCACGTGAAGCTTTCTCCTCCTCCGGGAAAGAAATGCGATATGCTTATCATAAACGGTTGTGAATGTGAGCCTTACCTTACTTCTGACTTCCGTACTCTTCTCGAAAAGGGAGAGCAGGTGGTAGTGGGAGTCGCCATCATCAAGCAGGTGCTCGGAGTGGCTGAGGCGACCATCGCGATTGAAGACAACAAGCCTGAGGCGATTGAGCATATTCAGAAGGTGATCGAAAATCTGAAGAAGACCTCTTCCAAATTCGAAGGTATCAAGGTTCTCAGCCTCATGAAAAAATATCCTGAAGGTGGTGAGAAACAGCTGATTGACGCTGTCATGCACCGTCAGGTCCCTTCCGGAGCGCTTCCTATAGATGTAGGCGCTGTGGTTCAGAATGTGGCTACTGCTCTTGCCGTCTATGACGCTGTGCAGAAGAACAAGCCTATCATTGACAATTCTGTTACCGTTACCGGAACTTGCGTGCCGATGGACAAGCAGCACAACTACCTCGTCCGCGTAGGTACACCGCTCTCTTATATCATTGACCAGATGGGCGGAGCTCCTGAGGATGCAGTGAAGGTCATCAGCGGCGGTCCGATGATGGGTAAAGCCATCGCTAATCTGGATGCTGCCACACTGAAGGGAACTTCAGCATTGCTCTTCCTCACAGCAGAGCAGACGGAACGTCAGCCGGAAGGCAACTGTATCCGTTGCGGCAAATGCGCGGAGGCTTGCCCGATGGGTCTGGAACCGTTCCTTCTCCAGAGACTTGCCCGCCACAATATGACGGAAGAGCTGGAGGCCAATGCCGTTCAGGACTGCATCGAGTGCGGCTGCTGTCTGTACAGCTGTCCTGCATACATTCCGCTGCTGGACATCATCAGACTGGCCAAGGGACAGGTCATGGGCATAATCAGGGCAAGAGCCGCTGCTGCAAAAGCTGCCGCTGCCGCCGCTCAACCTGCTCCTCAGAAATAAGTTGAACCATAAAACCAATTATATACAATGAACAAACTTTTGGTTTCTCCCTCACCGCATATTCACGCGGCGGTTTCCACGAAATCGCTGATGAGGGATGTAGTCATCGCGCTGTTGCCTGCAGTCATTGTCTCGGTCGTGTTCTACGGCTTCAAGGAACTTGTAGTTCTTGGCGTGAGCGTGGCTTCTTGTGTGTTGATTGAATATCTCATCACCAGATACCTGCTCAAGAAACCGTCCACGATCTGTGACTATTCTGCTGTCGTTACCGGTCTGCTTCTCGCATTGAACCTGCCTTACACCACTCCTTGGTGGGTAGTCTTCATCGGAGCGCTGTTCGCAATCGGCGTAGTGAAAATGACATTCGGCGGACTCGGCCAGAACATCTTCAACCCTGCTATTGCAGGTCGTGTGTTCCTGCTGATTTCATTCCCTACATATATGACCCACTGGGAAATGCCTGCAGGCCTGTTCGGTGCGGATGCCGTTTCAGGCGCAACCCCTCTCGGACTTGTAAAGGAAGGCCTTCTGAACGGACAGACCGTCTCTCAGGTAATGTCTGAGTCAGGACTCTCATATGCCCAGATGCTTTTCGCCAACCTCGGCGGTTCGGTAGGTGAAATCTCCGCATTGGCATTGCTCGCCGGATTTGTCTATCTGCTTGCCCGCAAGGTCATCAAACCGTACATCACGCTCTCCATCTGGGGAACGGTTGCCCTGGTTTCTCTCATCTTCTGGCTCGCGGCTCCGGACAAATTTACGGACCCTCTGTTCAATCTCCTTACCGGAGGTATGGTTCTCGGTTCCTGCTTTATGGCTACTGATTATGCTACCTCTCCGATGTCAGTCAAAGGCGGTATCGTTTTCGGTATAGGAATCGGATTCATTACATTGATGGTCAGATATTTCGGCTCATATCCGGAAGGTATGTCCTTCGCCATTCTGATTATGAATGCGACCGTGCCGCTTCTGAACATGTGGTTCCATCAGAAAAAATATGGGAGGAAATAGACTATGGCAGTTAAATCGAATTTGAAAAATATGGTCCTCTGCCTCTTCGGCACGACCTTGGTCTGCTCGGCATTGCTCGCTGGCGTATATGCAGTGACTGCAGAGCCGATAAAAAAGACCAATGAGGCCATTCTGAAAGCTTCTGTCGCAAAGGTTCTCCCTGAGGGAGAGATTTCAGAGCCAATGCCTTGCGAGGTCGGAGGCCAACCTTCAGAGTGCTATCAATGCACCAAGGACGGGGAAGTTGTGGCTACTGCCGTAAAATCCACAGTCGTAGGATTTGGCGGCCCGCTCGTGCTTATGGTAGGAATTTTGCAGGACGGAACCGTTTACAATACGGTAGTGATGTCTCACAGCGAGACTCCGGGTTTGGGTGCGAAATGCACATCAGACGAGCACTTCATTTCCCAGTTCAAGGGATGGAATCCTGAGATCAAGAAACTTTCAGTGCGCAAGGACGGCGGTGACGTGGACGCGATAACTGCTTCCACCATTACGTCGAGGGCTTATGCTTTGGCTGTGGACAATGCTCTGCATGCATTGGTGACATTGCCGCAGGAAGAGGGCGAGCCGGTAGTTGATGGCGCCGTATCAGAGGATGGCGCTGAAACATTGTCAGAACCCGTAGCTGAATAGGAGGATACAACGATGACTAAATTACAACTTATAACAAAAGGACTTGTCAAGGATAACCCTACATTCGTGCTTATCCTCGGTATGTGTCCTACATTGGCCACCACCTCATCCGCCATCAACGGACTCAGCATGGGACTGGCTACACTGTTCGTGCTCATTCTTTCCAATATGGCCATCTCAGCCATCGCTCCGGCGGTGCCTGACAAGGTCCATATTCCTGTGTATATCGTCGTGATCGCTACATTCGTGACTGTGCTCCAGTTCCTTATGCAGGCGTTTACTCCTGCCATCTATGCGACACTCGGTCTGTTCATCCCTCTTATCGTGGTGAACTGTATCGTGCTCGGCCGCGCTGAGGCTTATGCGAACAAGAACGGAATCGTGGATTCTGCACTCGACGGACTCGGAGTCGGACTCGGCTTTACGGCCTCACTTACCGTAATCGGTCTGGTCCGTGAGATTCTCGGAAGCGGTTCAGCATTCGGCTTCAAGTTCATTCCGGGTGACGGCATTCTCGCATTCGTGATGGCTCCGGGCGCATTCCTTGTACTCGGCTATCTCATGGTATTGTTCAACAAATTCCTCAAGAAATAATAAAGGCTCTGGATTATGGAAATTTTACTTATCATAATATCTGCGATATTCGTAAACAATATCGTATTGGCGCAGTTCTTGGGAATCTGTCCGTTCCTCGGAGTGTCCAACAAACTTTCCACAGCGACCGGAATGTCTGCTGCGGTATGTTTTGTCATCACGCTTTCTACGCTTGTAACTTATCTTCTGAACAATTATGTCCTGGTTCCGCTCGGACTTGAGTTCCTTCAGACCATATCATTCATCCTCGTCATCGCCGCTTTGGTACAGATGGTGGAGATCGTGCTGAAGAAAGTGAGTCCTGCGCTCTATCAGGCACTCGGTATTTTCCTTCCGCTCATCACCACGAACTGTGCTGTGCTCGGCGTGGCCATTACCGTGGTTACCAAGGAATTCACCTTCGGACTGCCGTCTCACATGCTCGGCTTGGGTGAGGCTCTGCTCTATGCTTTCGCCACATCAGTAGGATATGGTATCGCGATGGTACTGTTTGCCGGAATGCGCGAGCAGCTGTCATTGAGCAATGTCCCTAAGGCGTTCAGAGGTATTCCTATCGCATTGATTACAGTCAGCATTCTGGCGATGGCCTTTATGGGCTTCTCCGGAATGGTTAAGTAATAACGTGTATTGTTTAACCTGATTCCGACATCTGCCGGAGTCGCAAATCAAAATTGAAATGAAAAAAGCGCTTCTTATTATCGCATCCGTTCTCGGATTCGCTGCAGTCGCATCTGCACAGCCTAAAGCTATCGGTGGAAGATTGGGTTATGGTATCGAGGCCAGTTACCAGCACTATCTTGGAAATCCTAATTTCCTCGAAGTTGATGCCGGTTTGCTGGTTTATGGAGGAGAAGCAGGTTTCCAGGCTACCGGAACTTACAACTTCACTTTCGCTCAGCCTGATTGGACTCCGAGAGGACAGTGGAGCTGGTATGCAGGTCCAGGCGTGTCACTTGGTTCTACCTATTTCAATGATGCCAACAATTTCTTCTTCGGACTTGTAGGCCAGGTAGGACTTGAGTACACATTCTGGTTCCCTCTCCAGCTTTCAGCAGATCTTCGCCCGACACTCGGAATCTGCGACGGTGAATTCTGGACAGACGGACTTTTCGGATTCGTTCCGACGCTCAGTGTAAGATACAGTTTCTAATACCGACCGACAACTGATGTCACGTTACACCAGAATTGAACTCCTGGTATATGTGTCTTTCTGGCTGCTGATTACCTCATTTGCGGTAGTCAGCAGTTGGAATTTAGAGCAAGTGCATACACTGCAGGCCACTGCTTTTCGCTACTTTTGTGGAAAATGCGTTCAAGCATGGCTCTTGTTTCGAGGAAGATTCATTCATCGACATACAGTTCTATGTGGAGTCAGGCCGTGTATGTTTCCGCTGCATCAACAGCAGGCATAAAGAAGATAATATCGACGAGGCGAACGGAATAGGACTGGAAAATGTAAGAAAAAGATTATCTTTGCTTTACGGTCCGGCTTACACGCTGGATATTTCTGATGGTGAAAAAACATATGATGTATTCGTTTCTTTTCCATTGGCCGTAAACTTGGATAATATTAAAAACTTTGTCAGATGATACGTTGTCTTGCCGTAGATGATGAGCCCCTTGCTCTCAAGCAGCTTGTGAACTATATCGACCAGGTTCCGTTCCTGTCATTGGCCGGATCCTGCAGGTGTGCTTCCGCAGCATCCAAGTTCTTGGAAGACAATATGGTGGACGTGATGTTCCTGGATATTGACATGCCTGGCATGAACGGCCTGGATTTCGTGAAGTCACTGGTATCTCCACCTATAATCGTATTCACCACGGCATATTCGGAGTACGCGGTAGAGGGTTATAAGGTCAATGCCGCCGACTACCTTCTGAAGCCTTTCGGCATCGAAGAGTTCACCGCCGCTGCTGAAAGGGTCAAGGCCCAGTATGAACAGCGCTCTGGAGCCGTCGATGTGGCCGACGAGGATGATGCCCTGTTCTTCAAGACGGAATACAAGATTGTCCGTGTCAATGTCTCCTCCATTTCTTGTGTGGAGGGAATGAGCGAGTATCTGAAACTGCATCTTGACGACGAGAAATCTCCGTTGGTCATATTGCTCAGCATGAAGAAGCTGGAAGAGCGGCTTCCTGCATTTTTCATGCGCGTGCACAAGTCGTATATCATAAATCTGAAGAAAATCAGGGAAGTGTCCCGGAACAGGATATTGATGGAAAACGGAACATTGATTCCGGTGGGAGACATTTATAAAGAAGCGTTCCAGTCGTATCTGGACAGTAAATTTTTAGGAAAATGACAGCATTGTTCGATTTTGACGGTGTCGTGATGGACACTGAAGAGTTATATACCGTCTTTTGGGACAGGATGGGAGAGAAGTACCTAGGAGTCAAGAACCTGAGCCCGTCGGTAAAGGGGCAGACCCTGTTCCAGATATATGGAAAATATTTCGCAGGCAGGGAAGAAGACCAGGAGAAGATCACGCAGGAACTAAATGATTATGAGAAAGATATGCCATATGTGCCGGTGAAGGGTGCGTTTGAATTTATAGCGGAGCTGCGCAAGCGAGGAGTCACTACCGCCATCGTCACCAGCTCCAACAAGCCGAAGATGGAGAACGTATATCGGCATTATCCGGAGTTCAAGGATCTGGTAGGCCACATCTTCACGAGCGAATTCGTCACCAGGTCGAAGCCGGACCCGCAGTGTTTTCTCAATGCCATGGAGGCTCTCGGCGCCCCGGTTTCCGAGACAGTAGTGTTCGAGGATTCCATCAACGGACTGAAGGCGGCACGTGCTTCCGGAGCCTATGTGGTGGGACTGCTCACATCCAATCCGGCAGAAGTAGTGAACCCGATGTGCGACTACAGCATTGAAGATTTTACGTCATTCACGCCAGAGGAACTTTCCAAGGTGTCAGGTATAGACTTTTAGAAAACGAACTAACCAGTATCATGAGTAAGAAAAAGTATTTTGGTCAGATGACGGTCGCGCTTGCGGCTGTACCGCTGCTTCTTGTCTCCTGTGTCAATCCGGACTATGACTTGACTCAGGACATTGACAAGAACATCTCCATAAACGGGGATATCAGCGCTCCTTTCGGTGATTCAGAGCTGCTCAGTGTCACCGACTTTCTCAGTTTGGATGAGTCAGACGGCTCTGTGCTCAAGACGGACGAAAACGGAGACTACTATATTCATGTGAACGGCGGCAATGCGTCCACCAAGTTCTCAGTACCTCTGTTCAAATTCAATGAGGAGTTCCTCACGGACGGCGGCTTCAGGATGGACTTGAGAAAATCCTCGCTTCCGCTTCCGTCATCAGGTCCCATTCCTTCCGGAGTCTATAAGAAGACGTTCAATCCGGCAAAATCACCGATTACAGTCGATGAGGCTGTGCCGGAGGAAATCATTGACATACAGGACGTCATCGCTTCCGGCGACGTGGTCCTGGACCTCTATTCGACAGCAGGAAAACTCACTCTGGACGGCGTTGTCCTTCATTTTCCAAAGTATCTGAAGCTTGAAATAGCCGACAATGCTTATGTGGAGTCTTATGATGCTGCGGCCAATGCCCTGAAACTCAAGAAGATGACGGTTACCACCACTCCTGTGGTGATTCGCCTGCACGTGACGGAAATCGATTTTGCCAAGGTTCCGGCGGGCCAGGGATTCCAGGCTGACAAGCACAGAATAATCATAAACGACAATGTGGTACTCGACTCATTCGAGTGCAGCGTGCAGCTTACCGATTTGGGAAATGATGTCGCTGACGTTCCTCAGGTCATTACCACTCATATAGATATCTCCATCGCCTCAGTCACTGTCACAGGCGCTATGGTCAAGGTGAAACCTAAGGTAAGCCTCGACCCTGTCTATGAAAATGTGGGCAGGCTGCCGGAGTTCCTGACGAAGGATGACGCCGTGCTCGACATGATGAAACCTCGGGTGCTTCTCGACATTGACAATACATCTCCTCTTACGCTGTATCTGTCAGGAGAACTGATAACCGAGAGGGGTTCATTGGCGACAAGAGTCCGAGTCGGAGACGACAAGACCGTAAAGGCAGCTCCAGGCGCACAGTCCAAGCTCTGTCTCCATGCGAAGAATGACAATGCCCCTGCCGGCTACACTTCCGTGCTTGTGGAGAAGCTTCCTGAACTGTTCATGACCACTCCTGAGAGAGTCGGTGCTGATGCGATGAATGCTGACCCTGAGGATGAATTCGTTTTCATCAAATCCGGCGACAAATATGACTTCATCTGTTCATATGAGGTCAGCGTGCCTCTTGTTTTCGGAAAGAAAGTGAAATTGACCTGCTCCGATGTCCTGGACGGCTGGAACAAGACATTCAACTCGGACGATGACAGTTTCTCTCTCGATGTGAACAATGCGGAGGTGAAGATGGACCTGGTGAACTCGATTCCGCTTACCCTTAAGCTCTCGGCAGAGGCAATCGACGTGAACGGCGCGGTCATTCCGGAGATTCCTGTCAATGTAGAAGGCAGTATCGCTCCTGGCAGCATCGACAAACCTTCTGCCCAGCCGGTAAAGCTCACATTCAGTGCATCGGCAGAGAATATGCGCAAGCTGGACGGCATGAAACTGATTCTCGAGGTAAGCAATCCCGGGGAGATGGAAGGTGTCTGTCTGAATAAGAATCAGGGAGTCCAGTTCCGGAACATGAAACTCAGACTTCTCGGAAGAATGGATATGGAATTGTAACCTGTGAGAGAAATGAAAAGAAATATACTTTTAGCATTGTTCATTGCCCTTGTTTCTGCTGTGGCACTTCCTGCGCAGCAGTCATTGCGCTCTGCGTATTTTATGGAAGGGTACAACTACCGACATGAATTCAACCCGGCCTTCGCCGCTCAGCGCAGCTACTTCGCTCTCAGCGCATTGGGCGGAGTCAATGCCGGAATCCAGAGCAATATGGGAGTCAATACTTTCCTCTATCCTGTGGACGGAGGACTGACGACCTTCATGAACTCTTCAGTGTCGTCGGATGAATTCCTGGGCAAGCTGAAGAAGAACAACAAATTGAGTGTGGACGTAAGCACCACTCTGCTTTCGCTCGGTATCTGGAGCGGCAAGTCGTTCTGGACCTTCGACATGAAAACCAAAGTAGGAGCGGACCTGAATGTCCCGTATGCGCTTTTCGATTTCATGAAGAATGCCGGCAACTCGCAGTTTTACGACATTGCAGGCCTTGCAGCGCGAATCGACAGCCGTATGGAATTCTCTCTCGGTTACGCAAGGAACATAAACGATATTGTCAATTTCGGCGCCAGAGTGAAGTTCCTCCTCGGAATCGGCAATATGGAGATGAAGGTGAACAAGATGAAGGTGCAGATGAATGAGGACAAGTGGTCTGTGGACTCCAAGGGCTCGCTGAACGTGTCCATGGGATTGCTGAACATCCCTACCGACGGAGAAATTGACAGTGAAACTGCTCCGGAGAACTACGACCGCATCTCCTTTGACAACGTTGACACGAAAGACAACCTGTCCATTCCGTCTGATATGATCAACGGTTACGGTGCTGCCATTGACCTTGGTGCGGAAATCGAGATTATCCCTGACCTGCGCCTTTCATTGGCCATAAACGACCTCGGCTTTATGTCCTGGCGGAACAATGTCCTGGCTACGACCGACGAGAAGGGCTGGAGTTTCGACGGCTTCGACAATTTCTCGTTCGACAGTGAAAAGGACAATTCTCTGAAAAACCAGTTCAACGATATCGGTGACGGACTCGAGGACCTGATCAAGTTCAGGAAAGTTTCTGATGGAGGCAAGAGAGCTCAGATGCTCGCGATGACGATGAATTTCGGAGCGCAGTATGTGATGCCTTTCTATGACGGACTGAGTGTGGCGGCATTGAGCACGACACGTTTCGACGGCTCATACAGATGGACAGAAGGCCGTTTCTATCTGGATCTGACACCTGCAAGGTGGTTCAGTTTCGGCGTGAACTACGGCATTTCCTCATTCGGTTCCTCAATGGGAGCAGCCATCGGTTTCCACACTTCCGGGTTCAGCATGTTCCTGGGCACTGACCATATCGCGTGGAACTATGCCAAGGCTGCCGACCTGAACGGTACCGCCATCAACTATCCTTACGGCCCGGCCCGTCTGGGCCTGAATTTCTCCGTTTCGTTCAATGTGGGCAGGCGTCGCGGAGATTCTGCGCTGAGAAGCCTGTTTCTGTAGAACTGCCCGTTGCTGATGATTATGAGACTGATATCTGAGCAGGAAATAACTGATGTCCTGAAAAGACTGGACATCTCCGACATATCCAAGGTTACCATAAGACAGAGTGTCAATGTGGCGAAAGAACTGGAGCGGCTTACAGGTGAACCTTTCGTTCATCTCGAGTTCGGTGTCCCCGGACTGGATGCCTGTCAGGTGGGCATCGAGGCTCAGAAAGCTGCGTTGGACAGCGGCTGCGCATCAGTCTATCCTCCGGCTGCCGGCATTCCTGAACTGAAAAAGGCAGGCTCCCGGTTCGTGAAGGCGTTCACCGGCATTGACGTCGCTCCCGAAGGAATAGTTCCGACAATCGGGTCAATGCAGGCCTGCTACAATCTTCTTCTGGAGTGTTCGCAGATGTCCCCGGGAAAAGATGCCGTGATTTATGTAAATCCAGGATTTTCATCACATTACGTGCAGGCTAATGTGCTCGGTCTCAAGACGAGGATGTTCGATGTATATGACAATAGGGGAGAGGCTTTCGGAAAACGGCTGGAAGAACTCATGAGTGACGGCCGTGTCTGCGCCATCGTCTATTCGAACCCCAACAACCCGTCCTGGGTCTGCCTGACGCAGGATGAATTGCGGATGTTGGGCGAATTGTGCACGAAATATGATGTCATCGCCCTGGAGGATATGGCCTATATGTGTATGGACTTCAGGGAAGACCGCTCGCATCCGTATCTGCCTCCATATCAGCCTACAGTGGCGCATTATACTGACAACTGGGTAATGATGATCTCTGCGTCCAAGATTTTCAGCTATGCCGGAGAGCGTATAGCCATGGCCGTGATATCCGACAAGTTGTGCGGCAGGGAATTCCCGGCGTTGAGGGAACGTTACGGACTCGGACATTTCGGGGACAACTTCGCATTGACCTACGTCTATGTGAACACTTCCAGTGCGGCCCATTCCTCACAGCGTGCGTTTGCGGCAATGCTTGACGCGGCTGCCGACGGTGCCTATGACTTCGTGAACAATGTGAAAGAATATGCAGTCCGCGCCCACAGGGTGAAGGAAATCTTCCGGGAGCACGGCTTTTCTCTGGTCTATGACAAGGATATGGACAAGGAGGTGAGCGACGGCTTTTTCTTCACGGAAGGATATCCTGGAATGAAGGGCAGTGAACTGGTTCTAAAACTGCTCCGCTGCGGCATCTGTTCCATCGCGCTGTATTCTTCCAGGAGCACGCGTGAAGGTATCCGTGTATGTGTATCCCTCATGAAAAACGAAGAAGCGTTCCGACAGCTGTCGGAACGCCTCGATATGTTCAACAGTATTTCCTGAGACGCTGCCCCAGGCTCTATTTCTGCATTTTCTCGATGAGTTTCTTCGGGTAATTGGTGCAGATGGCCTTCATTGAGGAAGCGTTGGAAATGTAGTAGTTCATTGTCGCGTCATCGTCGGCATTGAAGACACTTATCGCGATACCTGCCTTGGTGAACTCCTCAATGGTCCTCACTCCGCCTCCCTGCTTCATGTATTCTGTGGACAGGTTAGCCCAGGTGTAGCTCTTCTGCTGATATACACTCGCAGCCTGGTTGCCCATCCAGCCGATATTGACACCGGCCGCGCGGGCGTACTTGTAGGACTCTGCCATCACCGTGGCATTTCCGGTGCAGATGAATTCCACGAAATTCTGGGCCTTCATTTCCTTTATTATCTCACAGGACCTTCTGCAGGCATTGATAGGATATCCTGTCAATGTGCTCGGACTGGTGATGTTCTTTATGTCCAGCCACAGTCTCGTGCAGCTGCCCTTGCTCATCACCTTGGCGATGAAATCCTGAAGTTCAGGGAGCTGTTCCCCGTTTCCGATGTTTCCTTTGGCCCTGAGTTCTGCCAATGTGGCCTCCCACGGATGCACTCCGTTGATTTTACATTCGGAGTCGGCATGGGCCACCACTACCTTGTTGTCCTTGGTCCAGTAGATGTCGCACTCCGATGCATAGCATTTAAGACTCATGGCGTATTCGAGCGATGCTATGGAATTGTCCGGGAAACCTTTTCCGGCCTCCGCGGAGCCTCCTCTGTGGGCTACCACGATATTGCCTCCGTCAAGCGGCTTCTCCACCGTTTCCGTAGGCTCGTCATCTCCATCGTCAGGCCAGATCGGTTGTGACGGGGTATTGTCCTTGCTGCAGGACATCATTGCGACAGCACCAAGTGCCAGGATTGTCAATAGCGATTTTTTCATGATATTGGTTATTGAGGGTGGCCACCTTTGCAGCCACCCTCAAATATACGATTATTTATAATTTTTTACGCAACGGAATGGCATAATCGCCTGACCATTGTCTATATTAGCCATCTCAGCGTATGTCACAGTGTTGTTTATGATGACATTTACACGATACAGCGCTTTTTCGTTGAAGAACAGAGGAATCCATGTCTGTGCACGAGTTCCGGCACACTGATATCCCTGGGTCATGTATCTGAATCCGAGAGGGTAGTAGCCGAAGCCGAACTCATCCGCTCCCTTTGCGATATTTCCGCTCTTCCATTCGCTGTTCCTGAGCCAAGGAGCGAAGTTGCCGATGCCTTTCTTACTCGTGCTGAATTGCTTGTAGGTAATCTGGTCTTCTTTCATCGGGAATTCAGAACCTGCTGATGCTTTGCAGGCAGCGTATGCTATATCCAGCCAGTCGGCTGCGTTGGCTATATGCCAGCCGTAAGGACATATACCCTGAATCTGCATCTTCAGCGTCGGGTGCTTGCCCTCGTCAGCTGCGTTGTCTCCTGTGAAGGTTCCTGCAGTCTTGTTGTTGATATATTCTATAACATATTCGTCACCGACGGCGTCTGTAATCTTGTTACCAGCTTTCCATGCGTCTGGTACGACTTCGTTTCTTGCGAAACCGATACCTGCAGTAGGCGTTCCGGTAATAATCTCGGAGAATGCGTAGATTCGTCCGTGCTCATTGGTTCCTTCGAGTTTTCCACCTATTTCGGTGTTCTCAAAATCCATGTTCAGTTTACTGTCGTTCCATGAAGACGGGAACGCAGACTTATCGTAACCTCCTGTACCTGCGTTACCTGCACCTGTTGCTGTCGCTACCATCGACGAACCGAGCTTCGGAGTGATGTCGCCTCCGTCCCAACGGAAGAATTCTGTCATCCATACCTTCATCGAACCGTCACGGGCGACAAATGCTTTTGTTTTGTAGTTCGCAACTTCGGAATCCGGCATGCAGTTGTCGGTCGTAACTCTTTCCCAAGTCCAAGTGAGTTCTTTGAAATTCGTCGTCAGGTTCCGCAGACCGTCAATGTCAATGACAGGGCCGTCAGGAAGTTCTGCCTCTGAATTGACCTTCACTATCTTGCCGTCAGCGCCGAGCGCGAAGCAAGGATAGGCCAATGTCCTTGAGTCAAGGTTGAAGATGACTGAGTTCTTGCCTTTCTCCGCATTCATGAAGTATGCTCTTGTAGAGTAGAGGCCGTCAGAGACTTTTGTCATCTGGATGGCATTGTCTATCGTCAGTTTCGCTGCAGATGGGCCGTACATATAGTAGTAGTCGTCTGCCGCAAGCTGAGTTACAGGGATGTCCAATGTCGCGGTACTTGTCTGTGGAGTTCCCACGGTAATGTGGAACACAGCCTTTCTCGTGTTCTTCTTGTCAGTCCATTTGGTGGCGGAGAGCTTCACTGAACCGCTCGCGTCGGCAGTCCATGTAAGCCACTGGTCTCCGGTACCTTCGTAGTCGGCAGAGAAAGAATAGACATCGCCCATGTTGGTCGTGTATTTTATTTCCTGCTCTCCGCCTGCTGCCACGAACTCGATATCCTTCACTTCAGATGAGACCTCAGCGTCTGCTTTGTCTCCAAGCTGAGTGAAATCGAATTTCTGCTCAGTGCCGTCCGATGCTATAATGACGAGAGTGAAGGAACGCTTGTACTCAGGATTGGCCTTGACTTTCAGTTCAATGCCTTTTTCATTGACAGTCCTCGAATCTCCTTCATATGTGCCGATGAACTCGGTCTGTATGTCTGTCTTTGCCACCTCTGCATAGGCGACGGAATTCTCGAATTTGCAGTCCCAGGCCAGGTCATTGACCTTGCTGCCCTGGAAAACTGTGACGGCAGCGGTGAAACTATCCTCACCTTTATTGGTCTTGCCGTCCGAGTTGAATGTGACAGGAGACTTGGAAAGGGTGATTCTGGTTCCCGAATTTATATCTGACGGGTCCACTTCAGTCTCGCATCCGGCGAAAATTACCGGAATGAGTGCAAGCAGTCCCAATTTTTTCATTTTCATGATGCTTAGTGTTTTATGGTTAATTCCAGCCCTCAGTCTGGGTCAGTTTGTGGTTCTTGTTGCGTGCTGAAGCAGTGATAGGCCAGAGCAGGATGTTCTTGTTGGTCTGCTGCATTGCCTTCAGTTCAGGATTGTAGTCCCAGATCTTGTCCAATCTGATGAGTGCCCACCAGATTACACCTTCTGCAGGGAACTCGAGGAAATATTCATTGACAAGAGCCGAGAGGACAGCGTCCCTGTTCGCTTCAGTATAGAAGTTGTCCTTGCCGTAGGCCCTTTTTGCGATCAGGTTGAGCGACTTGAGCGCACCGGCATAGTCCTTCTTGTAGTATTTCAGCTCTGCGTCCATCATTACCGCGAGTGCATATCTGTAGTAAAGCAGGTCGCAGTCGAGAACTACAGGCTGTTTGCTCATGTCACCGAGGAATTTGTTCGGCCATGAGATGGCCTGTCCTGAAGCACCGTATTCGCCTATTCCGAGATTGCAGTCCACTCTTCTGTCCCCATTGTCGTTCTTGCTCTTTTCGAGTATGTCAATGAACTGCTGGGAGAAGCTCCACCACTGGGTGGATGAAATCGGAACCGGAGCGTTCTGGTATTTGGAACTGATAAGGTTGCCCGGATGGTAGAAGTAGATGTAATATCCTCCCTTCAGGTTTTCCTGCTGGTCATTGCGCAGGGCGAATACGACTTCCTTGTTTACCTTGTTGGTGCGGCTGAAAATGTCGGAATAGTTGTCCAGAAGATTGGCCGATGAAATTCCGATGGCGTCCAGTGCCTCCTGTGCGAGGTTCAGATATGAATCCCCGCCTTCCTGAGTGGAATACATCCAGAGAGCATATTCGGCCTTGAGCATGTTCACGGCGTCGGCTGTAGCGAAATACTTGTTGGTGCCTACAGCAGGGCCGCTTGCCAGTGCCGTCTCGATATCCTTGCCGATCTGCTCATAGACATTGGCCTTAGGCGCTCTTTCAGGATAGGTCTCTGGCTGGGTGGTGGACTCTATCGGTACGAGGTTGAGCGGAACGTCTCCCCAGAGTCTTACAGCCCAGAAATAGCAGTATGCGCGTGCGAATGCAGCCTGACCGATTGCGAAAGCGCGTTCACTGTCAGTCATTTCCACTTTCGGAGCGTATTTGAGGACGGCATTGGCCTGGTCGATGGTCGTGTAGAGTTTTGACCAGCCGGCTGAAGAGGTGGACGAACTCATCGTGCTGGTGCGCACGGATATCATATTGTTGTTCTGTACCCTGGACTCGAGGCTCGGTCCCCACATGAAATCTCCTACGCGGGCCTCTCCCCAGTAGAAGACATTGATTTCATCCTGGACGAAATTCGCTCTCATCCTTTCATAGATGCCGTGGGTGGACTGGATGACATCGGTGGAATTCTTCCACATATTGCTTGCGGACAGCTTGTTGTCCTGGACAATGTCCAGATCTCCGTTGCAGGATACTGCTGCGAAAGCTGTCAGAAGAAATATCTTGTATATGTTGATATGTTTCATACTTAGAATGTTATTTTGACATTGAACAGAATCTTGCGTGCGGCAGGCGCGATGCTTGAGTTTGCGCTGGCTCCGGTAGATACGGCAGAGTACATTGAGTCGGAAGAATCTGTGCCCATACCGGTTTCAGGGCTGATGGAGCCGCTGACACCTGTCCAGTAGCAGAGCGTGTTGCCCGTCACACCGATTGTGAGTTTCTTCACCCAGATGTTCTTCAGCCATTTCTCCGGCAGGTCGTAGTAGAGAGATACGTCTCTGAGACAGAGATAGTCGGCTTTTTCGACATTGAAATCGGAAGCTCTTGAGAAGTTCCTGTTTCCGTAGTCGGCGTCGTTCGGGAAGAAACGTGCGTATTTCGCGTTCTTGTCTCCCGGATAGCGCCAGCAGTCATAGACCATCTTGTCCACATTGGAGTTGCTGTTTCCGAGTGTGTTCTGCACGAAGCGTGACTTCATGTAGTTGTAGATGGAATGTCCGAGCGCATAGTCCACGTAAACGGAGAGTGTCAGGTTCTTGTATCTGAATGTGTTGTTGAGACCTCCTGTGGAGTGCGGCATGATGTTTCCGAGTTCGTACATGTCCTCGGCGTCGATCTGCTCGCGTCCGTCTGCGGTCTTCTTGGAACCTGGACGGTTGCACCACTCATAGTCGCCGGCGTCTTTTCTTCCGGTTATGGACTTGCCGTCAGAGCGGCGGTATCCATGCGACTGGGTGTCATAGAGTGCACCTGCAGCCTCGGCATCTGTCTGGAGAATGCGTGAAATCTTGTAGCCCCAGATTCTTCCGAGAGACTCTCCTACAGCAGTTCCGCCGAAACGTTCGCCGCTCTCGCTCATGGTGTAGCCGCCGATTCTCCATGCGTCCTTGCCGTTGATGTCAGTGTATTTATACTCGTCAGGGAGCGACAGCACCTTGTTCTTGTTGAATGAATAGGTGAAGTCAGTACTCCACTCGAAATTCTTCTTGCGGATGTTCACGGAACTGATTTCGATTTCAGCACCATAGAATCTTGCGCTTCCGACATTGGCTTTCACCGAACCTAATGAACCGGTATCCGGCAGGGTGATGCTGAAGAGCATGTTGTCGGTAGTCTTGTTGTAGTAGTCCATGACAATGCGGAGGCGGTCATTGAAGAAGCCGAGGTCGAAACCGAGGTCGAGCTGCGTGGTGGTCTCCCATTTCATGCCGGAATTCTGCATTGCGGAAGGCAGAAGCGTGGACTGGCCTGCGTACATGCTGGTAGCGAATGCTCCGTAGGTGTCGTAGAGCCCGATTCCGTTGTTTCCGGTCTGACCGTATGATGCGCGGAACTTGAAGGTGTTCATCTTGCTCTTCTCAGAGTTCCAGAACGGCTCCTCTGAAATCACCCAGGCTGCGGACGCTGCAGGGAAATATCCCCATCTGTTGCCCTCAGCGAATTTGGATGAACCGTCGGCTCTGAGCGTTGCGGAAACGATGTACCTGTCGTCGTAGTTGTAGTTTACTCTGCCGAAATATGAAATCAGGGCCTGAGTCTGGTCTTTGTTTGATGCAGTGAAATTTGTTCCTGAATCGATGATAGGAACTTTGTCGGAAACGGAACCTGTGGCGCCTGCTGTAACATACCAGTATCTCCATTTCATATAGTCATAACCTGCGGTAGCATCGAGTTTGTGCTTGCCGCCAAAAGTCTTTTTGTAGTTCAGGTATGCCGTGAACGAATCTTTTGTGGTCTGTGTACGAGTTTCTGTAGTAGATCTTGTAGTAGAGATATAGTTAGGTGTTTCTCCGACCTGTCCTTTTGCATAGTAGCTTCCGCGGTAGTTGTCATCGAAGATGGCGTACTGCGCCGTAGCCTTGAGACCGTCAATGATGGTCCATTCCAGTTTGAAGTTGCCGCCGAAACGGTTCTGGGCCATCTCCCTGTCGTAGAATGCCTCGTAGAACGAAGCCGACTGCTGGTTCTTGTTGGTACCGCCGGTAGCCCATCTGCCGTCATCATAGAACTCCCTGTTGGTAGGGCTCATCATAAGTCCACGTCCTATGGCATTGAAATAGTTGCCGGTAAGAGGATTCTTGATGGACCTTGAGAAGTCGAATGTGGTGGAAGCGACCAGCCCCTTGGTGATGTTGAAGGAGGTGTTGCCGTGCATCGTGAACAGTTTGTATCCGCTCATCGCCACCATGCCGTCGTCCTGAAGGTAGCTGACGGAGGCTGCGTATTTCACGTTCTTGCTTCCGCCGTTCACACCGATATACTCCTTGTGCCACAGAGCATTGGAGAACCATTTGCTCTGCCAGTCGGTATCAGTGAAAGTCAGTACCTTGGTAGGGTCCACCGGGTCATACATCCACTGCCAGCCGTCTTTCACGAGTTCATTCTTGTCAAGGTATCTGGTCGTGAAGATGTCCGTGTCCTTGTTTCCGGTTCCTGCGGCATTGGCACCGTTGAGGATTACTGAGCCGTTAGGCCCCTGTGCGATGGCGGGACGGACAAATGAAAGGAACTCCCTGGCATTCATCAGATCCCATTTGCGTGACGGCGATGACCAGCCGACCTGTGCGTCGAAAGTGATGCGCGGTCTTTCCCAGCTGTTGCCTTTCTTGGTGGTCACGAGAATCACACCGTTGGATGCGCGGGCTCCGTAGATACCTGCTGAAGCGGCATCTTTCAGGACTTCGATAGACTCGATATCGTTAGGGTTGAGGTCATCCATGTCTCTTGTCACGCCATCTACGATGACTACCGGGTCATTGCTCAATGAAATGGAAGATCCGCCTCGGATGAGGAATCTCGGAGCGTTTCCGGAGATGGTGTTGTTGGTGGCGACACGGAGACCGGTCACCTTGCCCTTGAGAGCGTCTCCGATATTGGAAACCGGAGCAGCATAGAGCTTGTTGCCGTCCACCTTGGAGATGGATGTGGTAAGTGATTTCCTCGACTGTGTGCCGTAACCTACCACAACCACGTCATCCAGGATGTTGGCATCCTCTGATATGCTCACATTGATCTGTGACCTGTTGAGGACTTTTTCTTCCTGGTCCTTGTAGCCGATGAATGAATAGACAAGCACGGCGTCCGGTGTCGTCTCAAGCGTGTAATTTCCGTTGAGGTCGGTAGTTACGCCTTTTGACGTGCCTTTGACCAGGACACCGGCTCCGATGAGCGGCTCGCCTGACCGGTCGGTCACTTTTCCGGAAACCGTAATGTTCCCGGTCTTGGAAACCTGCTGGCGGTCAGCGGTGATTACCACGGTGCTGCTCATAAGTTTGTACTTGAAGCCGGTCACCTGCTTCCCGAACACGTCATCCAGGATGGAGGTGAGCGAAGCGCCTTTTACATCAATGTTTATGTCTCCCATCGGCTTCTGTGCAAGTCCAGCCTCATAGGAGAACAAAACGCCTGTCTTCTGCGTAAACGCCTCAGTGAATGTCTTGACTGTGGCAGACTTTACGGAAAGACTCAAATCATAATTGCCGGTATTGGCCTGCTGCGCTTCCGCTTTCTGGAATAATCCGGTAAGCAGAGAAACAGCAATGGCGAAAACACCGAGTTTTCGATAGATTGAATGTCTCATATAGTGTTAGTGTTAACGTTACTTGTTTTTTCTACTTTACTGAAGTGATTTCTGTGCGTCTCTCAGGGAAGTTCCCGTAAGTTCCGATACGATTTCCAATACGGACTGTAGTGAATCGGTACGCTTGTAATTGAGATTGTATCTCCTGGTAGTATCCGAGTCCGCAGGTACGCTCATGTTCACGCCGTACATGCTGTTTATATGTGCAGCGATGTCCCCGATAGTCGCTCCTGACAATATTATCCTGTTGTAATGCTGTATTACATAAGGAGTTGCGTTGATACTCTCCACTGAGATGTCGCCGGAAGCATTGTCATACTCGGCTTTCTGGTCCGGAGACAGTCTTACCAAACTTACACCCTCAGGAGTCTGAAGTCTGACAGAACCGCGTTCCAGAATCACCGAAACTTTTCCGGTCTCCTTGTCAGCATTTACGCAGAATGCCGTTCCCAAAACACGGATGGCCAGGTTTCCTGTATTCACCACAAATGCCCTTGCCGTGTCATGGTGCACATCGAAATATGCCTCTCCATCCAGATTCACAGTGCGTTCCTGTCCCTTTTCAGAAACATTGTACTCTATCCTGGAATTTCTTCCAAGCCACACCTTGCTGCTGTCCTCCAGCATTATCGCGGATATGTCCTTCCCCGTGTTCGTGCAGGCGGTGAAAGTGCGTTCCGCCACCTTAACATTCCTGTCATTGACAATGCTGATGTAGGCAAATGCCGCGACAGCAGCTGCCGCCGAGAAAAGTGAGATCCTTTTCGTCCAGGTCAATGTCTTTTTCCGTCTGTCTTCCGCATTGGTCCTGACGCCCTTTCCCTCCTCGGCCTCGTCAGCGTCTATCCTCGCATCAAGCCTGGCCATAAATGACTCGTATTCAGACTTGTCCATCTTCCTCCTGGAAGCGGACATCATCGCTGACACGGAAGCGAACAGTTCCCTGTTTTCCTGACTCTGCTCAAGCCAAGACAGCAGCGCTTCTTTCTCTTCCGCATTGATTTCGTGGGCTAAGTATTTGAAAATCAATCTTGAGTAATCGTTGTCGGTCATATTTTGTATAATATATGGTTAAGGAGTCTTTCCCGACTCCCCGTATATATGACAAACTTCTCCGAAAAAACGCCTACTCTGTTTTTCATTTATTTTTTCTGCTGTCGTGATTATTGTATAATTTTGTCAGAGAAGTTGCCGTCCGTAGCTTCGGCGACTTTCCGGAAATGGAAAAAGATAATCTCTTGACTGAAATCCGCAACGGAAACCGTGCGGCATTTGATGAATTGTGCAGGGAAGAATTGCCTGTGCTGCTGTCTTATGCCCGTGCATTTCTGTATGACAAATGGGCGGATGACGTGGTCCAGGATGTCCTGTTCTCATTCTGGAAAAACCGGGAAAGTCTCAAATCCGATTGTGCAGTCCGCAGATATCTCCTCCGCTCAGTCTATAACCGTTCGCTGAATTATATCCGAAGCGAGAAACTCTCACAGGAATTCCGTGCATGGAACGACCTGAAAATCACAGAGCTCGGCTTGGAAGGCTGTGACCTGGACAAGAACCCGGTCATAGTGAAACTTATGGACAATGAACTTCGCGATACTCTGACCGAAGCGATAGCCAGCCTGCCGCCGAAAAGCCGTGAGGTCTTCATAATGAGCTACCTGGACGACATGTCCAACAAGGAGATAAGCGCCAAGCTAGGCATCTCGCTCAGTACAGTCGAGAATCATATCTACAAAGCCCTGAAACTCCTCCGCTCCTCCCTCTCCGATGAAAAATCAATGCTCTTCATCGCTCTCCTCCCATACCTCACCAACTCCGTCTCCGGGATTCTATGAAATCCTTAATTCAGCTATAAATGCCCGGTCTTTTTGGCTTATGCACAGTAGGCAGTCTGCCGCGGCGGACGTGGCCGGCCCACGGCCTCGGAAAGTGGGAGGTGCCTGCCGGATACAAGTTCTCGCGACAGCGAGGACGCGGGAGACGGTAGGAGGGCCGAACGGAGCAACGCGGAGTGAGTTCCGCCGTGGCTGCCCGCCTGTCTACGCGACACATGTCAAGTGTGACGCATCAAACAGGCAATGGTGTCAAGTGTGACACGTCGAAGCCGGTAATGCCCTCAAGTTCCAAACCACGTGAGCAAAACTACCCTTTCTGCTCCCGTCGTCCTTCATATTGAACTTCACGGGTGCAGATTGTGGGTTTTTGACCCCGTCATCCCTTTATTTCATTGTCACGGGTGCAGATTCCGGCCTATTTGTGCCCGTGGGCGTTAAACTGATACACCCGAAAACTGATAATAAATCAGATGCCCCCTCCGAAGATAAACCCTAGCACGAATAATATAAAAAAAAGAGGCGCTCCGAAGTGGAGTGCCTCTGCCCAGTACCCCCAAGGGGATTCGAACCTCTACCGAAAGAACCGGAATCTTTAATCCTATCCATTAGACTATGGGGGCATTTGCTCTGCAAATTTATGAAATAAATCGGACATATCCGAAATAAATCACACATATCCGATAAATGCCCTTCTTATTTTCTTTTGTTTCAGATTTTTTATAAATTTGCCACAATGTGTCGTACAGGCACGAAATGTGAAGAAGTGCGATACCGGAAAGACAGTTAAAAGACAGTTATTTGTATTAAATCTATATATTCAAGTATGAAGAAAGCATACGTATTTCCAGGTCAGGGAGCCCAGTTCCCGGGAATGGCCAAAGAAGTATATGAAAAGAGTCAGAAGGCCAGAGAAATGTTTGAAGAGGCCAATGACATTCTTGGATTCAGAATAACCGACATTATGTTTGAGGGCACACCTGAGGCGTTGAAGGCCACCAAGGTGACACAGCCTGCCATATTTCTGCATTCAACCATCCTTACGGCATGCTATGACGGCTTCGAGCCGGATATGGTTGCAGGCCACTCTTTGGGAGAGTTCTCTGCACTTGCGGCCAGCCACGCGATTTCCTTCGAAGATGCATTGAAACTTGTTGCCATCAGGGCAAGAGCCATGCAGAAATGCTGCGAACAGGTTCCGGGAGCTATGGCTGCCATCATTGGCCTGAGCAACGAACAGGTGGAGGCCGTCTGCAAATCCTGCAACGGACTCGTCATCCCTGCGAACTATAATTGTGATGGACAGGTAGTGGTGTCCGGTGAAAAAGATTCAGTGGCGGAGGCTTGTGACAGGGCCAAGGCGGAAGGCGCGAAGAGGGCATTGCCGCTTGCAGTGAGCGGAGCATTCCATTCACCGCTTATGGAGCCGGCAAGACTTGAACTCGGCGAGGCTATCGAGGCGACAGAGATTAAAGCGCCGATATGCCCTATATATCAGAATGTTACAGCTCAGCCGACACAGGATCCGGAGCTGATTAAGAAAAACCTGCTTGCACAGCTTACGGCCCCGGTAAAATGGACCCAGTCTGTGAAAAATATGTTGGCAGGCGAAGCTGACTACTTTATGGAAATCGGTCCTGGCAAAGTTCTTCAGGGACTTGTCAAGAGAATCGCCGGTTCCATCGTGACAGTAGAAGGTCTGGAAACATTGTAGAACAAGAGAAGGCATCTCCGGAAACGGCTGATGTCTTCGTTCTTTCATTGAATCCGGAAGGTGGAGTCCCTTCTGTTGAGATGAGAGATTACGTTTGATACTGAAAGATAGAGTGTCCTTCTATTGAGATGAAAGGGTCCGTTTGAAACCGGAAAGTAGAGTATCCTAAGCCGAAAGGTCGAGTGACCTAACCCGAAAGGTCAAGCAGCCTATACCGAAAGGTCGGGCGCCCTTTCATTGAAACGAAAGATTAAGTTGGTAAAAAATCAATCACATAAAATTAACGATTATGGCAAAAGAAAAGAAATTCATCACCTGTGACGGTAACTTCGCTGCCTCTCAGATCGCTTACCTTTTCAGTGAGCACGCAGCGATTTACCCTATCACACCATCATCGACAATGGCTGAGAACATTGACGAGTGGGCTGCCCACGGAAAAAAGAACCTGTGGGGTGAGACCGTAAAGGTTACCGAAATGCAGAGTGAGGGAGGTGCCGCAGGAGCCGTTCACGGTTCACTTCAGGCAGGAGCCCTCACTACTACATATACAGCTTCACAGGGCCTTCTTCTCATGATTCCAAATATGTACAAGATTGCCGGAGAGATGCTTCCGGCCGTGTTCCACGTTTCAGCACGAGCACTTGCATCTCACGCGCTGTCAATTTTCGGAGACCATCAGGACGTAATGGCTTGCCGTCAGACCGGTTTTGCAATGTTGGCATCCGGTTCTGTCCAGGAAGCTCAGGATATGGCTGCAGTAGCACATCTCGCAGCTATCAAATCCAGCATTCCGTTCCTCCACTTCTTCGACGGTTTCCGTACATCACACGAAATCCAGAAGATTGAGGCTATCGATGAGGACGATCTCAGAAAGATGGTCAGCACCAAGTCTCTCGAGAAGTTCAGGGCAAGAGCACTTACTCCGGAATCTCCTGTAACAAGGGGTACAGCACAGAACGGAGACGTTTATTTCCAGGCTGTAGAGTCCAGAAACCAGTTCTATGATGCTGTTCCTGATGTCGTCGCACGTTACATGGGCGAGCTCGGTGAACTTACCGGCAGAACATACCGTCCGTTCGAGTATTACGGTGCTCCGGATGCAGAAGAGATTATCGTGGCTATGGGTTCAGTTACCGAGACCATCAAGGAGACCATCGACTATCTCGAAGCACACGGAAGAAAATACGGAGTCGTTTCTGTACACCTCTACAGACCGTTCTCAGAAAAATACTTCTTCAAGGTGCTCCCTAAGAGCGTGAAGAAAATCGCTGTCCTCGACAGGACCAAGGAACCGGGAGCTCTCGGAGAGCCTCTCTACCTCGATGTAAAGGCAATGTTCCAGGGCAAAGACATGGAGCCGGTTATCGTTGGCGGCCGCTATGGTCTTTCATCCAAGGATACCACACCTGCACAGATCGTCGCAGTATTCGACAACCTCGAGCAGGCAGAACCTAAGAACGGTTTCACCATCGGTATCGTAGATGACGTCACCTTCAAGTCACTCCCTATCAAGAAAGAGATCTCCATCGTAAAACCTGGTACTACAGAGTGCAAATTCTACGGTCTCGGTTCAGATGGTACAGTAGGTGCAAACAAGAACACCATCAAGATCATCGGTAACCATACGAACAAATATTGCCAGGGCTATTTCGACTACGACTCCAAGAAATCAGGCGGATACACCTGCTCTCACCTCAGATTCGGTGACGCCCAGATCAAGGCTCCGTACCTCGTGTCCACACCTGACTTCGTGGCATGCCACGTTCCTTCATACCTCCGCAAGTATGACGTGCTCAAAGGCATCAAGGATGGCGGTACCTTCCTTCTGAACAGCCTTTGGAACGCAGAGGAAACAGTCAAGAGACTTCCTGAGTTCGTGAAGGCTACACTTGCCAAGAAACACATCAAGTTCTATATCATTGACGCTACCAAGATTGCATCTGAAATCGGTCTCGGCGGAAGAACCAACACCATTCTCCAGTCTGCATTCTTCAAGATTACAGGCATCATCCCTTACGAGGACGCTGTAAAATACATGAAGGACGCGATCGTGAAGAGCTACGGCAAGAAAGGTGAGAAGGTCGTCAATATGAACTATGCCGCTGTTGACCGCGGTGGTGAGTACGAGCAGGTCAATGTCCCTGAAGAGTGGGCAAGCATTACTGCCAAGTTCGAGAATCCGGGCAAGGACCGTCTCGCACCTGAGTTCGTAAAAGAAATCGCTGACGTAGTGAACTCCCAGGCCGGCGATACACTTCCTGTAAGTTCATTCATGCCGTACGTTGACGGTACAATGCCTGCCGGCACAGCCGCTTACGAGAAACGTGGCGTGGCAGTGTTCGTTCCGCAGTGGCAGCCTGACAACTGTATCCAGTGCAACACTTGTGCATTTGTCTGCCCTCACGCAGCTATCCGTCCGTTCCTTCTCAATGAAGAAGAGGCAGCAGCTGCTCCTGCAGGTCTCAAACTTGCCCAGGGTAAGGCTAACCTCAAGGATTACAAGTTCGCCCTCTCAGTTTCAGTAGCAGACTGTACTGGTTGCGGCAACTGCGTTGACGTATGTCCTGCCAAGGAGAAAGCTCTCGTCATGGTTTCCGCTCTCGACGCACAGGCAGAGCAGGAGAACTTCGACTTCCTCAATACCAAGGTAGGCTACAAGGAGACTATCGTAAACAAGGCCCAGAGCGTGAAGAACTCACAGTTCGCACAGCCATTGTTCGAATTCTCAGGCGCTTGCGCAGGTTGCGGCGAGACTCCATACATCAAGAACATCACCCAGCTCTTCGGCGACAGAATGATGATTGCCAATGCTACAGGATGTTCTTCCATCTACGGAGCTTCATTCCCTGCATCACCATACTGCACCAATTCTGAAGGACACGGTCCTGCTTGGGCAAACTCCCTCTTTGAGGACTTCTGCGAGTTCGGTCTCGGTATGAAACTCGGTTCTGACCGTATCAGACAGACCATCGCTGAAATCATGACAGAGGGTCTCGACTGCGACAAGGCTTCTGACGAGATCAAGGCACTCTTCAAGCAGTGGCTCGAGAACAAGAACAATCCTGCAGTTACTCGTGAGGTAGCTGACAAGCTTGTCCCTCTCATGGAGAACACTGATTGTCCTCATTGCAAGAAACTCCTCACATACAAGAAGTTCCTTGCTGCACGCAGCCAGTGGATCATCGGTGGTGACGGTGCAAGCTACGATATCGGATACGGCGGACTTGACCACGTGCTCGCTTCAGGTGAGAATGTGAACATCCTCGTACTCGATACTGAGGTTTACTCCAACACCGGCGGACAGTCATCCAAGGCAACTCCTGCAGGCGCTATCGCCAAGTTTGCTGCAAGCGGCAAGAAGATCCGCAAGAAGGACCTCGGAATGATGGCAATGAGCTATGGCTATGTATATGTGGCTCAGGTAGCTATGGGCGCAAACCCTGTTCAGTACCTGAACGCTATCAAGGAGGCAGAGGCTTATGACGGACCATCACTCATCATCGCTTACGCACCTTGTATCAACCATGGTCTGAAGGCCGGAATGGGTCTCAGCCAGAAAGAGGAGAAACTCGCAGTCGAGTGCGGTTACTGGCACCTCTACAGGTTCAACCCTGAACTCGAAGGAACAGACAAGAATCCGTTCTCTCTCGACAGCAAGGAACCTGACTGGAGCAAGTTCCAGGACTTCCTGAAGGGCGAGGTCCGTTTTGCATCCCTCTACAAACTCTTCCCTGAAAGAGCTGATGAGCTCCTACAGAAGACAGAGGAATTTGCAAAACTCCGTCTCGAATCATACAAGAGATTGGCAGGCAAATAACCCTGCATCTTACTGAATAGAATCCCGGGAAATCATAGAAATATGGTTCCCCGGGAATTTTTTTTGTCAATGACGGCTCAAGTCCAGCATCATTTTTGACAATGACGATGATAATTGCTAAATTTACATGTTTATACACAGGTGTTGGATATTATTATGAAAATGAACAATAAGACTATAACAGCTGCATTGACAGTAGCCATAATGGCCGCCTCGTCATTGACCTCATCCGCATCGGATTACAGTGTGGATTTCGGGAACATTGACAGGAATTGCGCAGTTGCCGGCGACGAAAAGTCGGACCTCAAGTATGCAAGGGAACTTTACGAGCACGGAATGTATGTGAAGGCGCGTGAGATTTTCCTTTCGTATCCTGAGAACCCTTTCGCCAACGGGTATGCGGTGCTGTGCGATATCAAGATGAAATCCTATGCTGCCCAGGCCGCAATGGAGAAATACATTGAAAAGTATCCGTATTCCGGACTTGTGCCTCAGATGAAATACGCTGATGCGCTGAATCTCTTCGATATCCCGGACTATCCCGCTGCTTCGGCCGAGTTCTCCCAGATCAAGGCCAAGTCTCTCTATAAGAGCCAGTTGGCAGAGTTCAGGTTCAAGAAGGCGTATGCTGATTTCCAGATCGGCAGCGTGGACTCCGCATTGGAAGGATTCCTTGAAGTGTCCTCTCTTCCGAAGAACGACTATCAGGCGCCGTCAGCATATTCCGCTGCCTATATCTATTATGAACGGGAGCAGTTCGCGGAGGCAGAGAAGTGGTTTGCGAAGTCGGTGAAGGATCCTCGTTTCGCTGAAGTGTCGGCATACTATATCCTGGAATGCCGTTTTATGGACAAGGACTACAAATATGTCACTGACAATGCCGAGAAGATATTCGCTTCGGTGCCGAATGAGCGGAAACCGCATCTTGCCCGTATCATCTCCGAGTCCTACCTTGTGCAGGGGGATGCTTCATCTGCCAAGAAGTATTATGACCTTACCGATACCGCTTCAGGAACCAGGAAGGACCACTTCTATGCAGGATCGCTGCTCTATGCATTGTCCGACTACAAAGGTGCTGTCGAGAACTATTCCAAGATGGATGACAGAAGCGACTCGTTGGGACAGATAGCGAATTACCAGATGGCATACGGCTATATCAAACTGAAGAACAAGGTGGCTGCCATGGGCGCTTTCAAAGACGCTGCATACGAGGAGTATGATGCTGACATTCAGGAAGATGCGTATTTCAATTATGCGAAACTCGCTTTCGACCTGAACCATGACCCTTCCGTATTCGAACAGTATATCAAGAAATATCCGGAGTTGGCCAAAGGGGACCGTATCTACAGCTACATCGCCCTTGCAGCCCTGTACAATCATGATTATGCTGCCGCCGTGGAGGCTTATGACAATATCGACGTCCTCGACAAGGATATGAAGGCCAATTACATGAAGGCCAATTACCTGCGTGCGGAGCAGCTGATTTCTTCAGGTTCATACCGAAAGGCGATACCATGCCTCAAGACGGCAGCCTACTATTCAGGAAAACGCTCACCGTTCAATCAGCTGTCACGTTATTGGCTCGCCGAAAGTTATTATCGTTCAGATGATTACGCCAAGGCTGCCGAGGTTTACAAGACATTGTACAACAATTCTGCACTTTATGGTCGTCCGGAAGGCAATCTCCTGCCTTACGACGTGGCATACTGCTATTTCAAGTCAGGCGCCTACCCGTCTTCCTGCGAGTGGTTCGACGTGTATCTGCAGAGCGGCGACAAGAGCAGACGTACAGATGCATTGACCCGAAAAGGCGACAGCTATTTCATTGACAAGAACTATAAGGATGCGATAGCTTCTTACGAGGATGCGATCAGGAGCGGCGGCAGCGCGAATGACCTTTATCCGTACTATCAGGCGGGCCTGGCACTTTCATTGACCAACAAGACGAAAGATGAGATCAACCTGCTTGCGCCAGTTGCCCAGACAGCTCCGACGGCTTCGTTCTGGAGCGAGACTGTCTATGAACTCGGCCGCGCGTATATGGCTGATGATGACAATGCCAATGCAGCTGAAATTTTCAAGAAACTTTCGTCTGAGAGCCGCGACTCCACTTATCGCGCAAGGGCATTGATCGGATTGGGAATGATTTCGGCCAATGAATCCCAGTTTGACGATGCACTCGGATATTATAAGCAGGTGGTCAGCAGGATGCCTTCGACGGTGTATTCGGAGGATGCGCTCAGGGCCATCGAATCCATATACCAGACCAAACAGGAACCTGAGGCCTATTTCGCTTATCTCAAGACATTGGACGGTCAGGGGACTGAGGGCAATGAGGAGACGATGTTCTTCAATGCTGCCGAGCAGATTTTCCTTGCGGAGAATTACCAGAAGGCCATAAAGTCGCTGCAGGCATATCTGGATGAGTATCCTCAGGGCTCAAATGTAAATCTTGCGGAATTCTATATGGCCGAGTCGTACAAGAACATCGGCAAGAAGGAGCAGGCCTGCGACTGGTACAAGAAGGTCATCGAGTGTGGCGAGACATCGTTTGTGGAGGCTGCTTCGCTCAGTTTTGCGAAATTGTCCTACAGCATAGAGCATTACAATGATGCCTATTCCGGTTATCAGTCCCTGCTTGAGAATGCTAAAATCGAGAACAACAAGCATACGGCCATCGTGGGAATGATGAATTCCGCATACAATGCCAAAGATTACGATGCGGCTGTCAGCAATGCGGTGAAGGTCGCTGCGGACAAGAGGAGCGACAAGGATGAAGTCCGTCATGCACAGTACATTGAAGCGAAATCTTATCTTGCTTCGAGCCGCAGAAATGAGGCATTCGCGATACTCCGCAAGCTCTCATCCCAGAAATCTACACCAGAGGGGGCTGAGGCTGCGTATCTGATTATCCAGGACGCTTACGACCAGGGCAAGTTCGACGAGGTCGAGAAACTTGTGTATGCGTTCTCCGATGCGGGAAGCGACCAGACTTACTGGCTTGCGAAAGCATTCGTCACATTGGGCGATTCTTTTGCCGAGAGGGACGATATGGCTCAGGCAAAAGCGACTTTCGAGAGCGTCCGTGACGGATATGAGCCGTCAGGCAAAAATGATGATATCCTTGACAATGTTAATATGCGTCTGAAGAAGATAGCACAGAGGGAAAAGTAGTATGAAAAAGATATATTTGACATTAGCGGCTGCCGGTTCGGTATTGGCTTGCGTTTCTGCCGGAGCTCAGAATCTGAATCCGACTGTTTCGGTGACAAAGGCGTACGAGGGCAGTCTTATGGAGGTTCACAAACCGGCTCAGGAGATGTTTGTGCCTGATTCGCTGAAGCGCTTTGACCTGGATTTCGACTACTCTGTTTTTGAGAATCCATATAAGGGGTCTTATGATTTCAGCCCTTATCTTCTGGAAATGAAACCACAGGCGGCTGCGCTTACCGGACGGAAGTTCTATCTCAAGGCAGGAGCCGGATATCGTCTCAGACCGTCGCTCGACCTCGTCTGGGAGCCATTGACCAAGGGCCGGTTCAGAATGTCCGTATATGGCTCACATCATTCATACATAGGTGATTACAGGAATATGCGGTTCGATGCGGACGGTATGCTGAAATCGGCCGGCGACTCGTGGAACGGCTATGACCTGTATTCGACTGCAGGGGCCAATGCGCAGGCTGATCTCGGTAAGGCAGTGATTGCTTTCGACCTGAACTACAAGGGAATACAGGGAAAGACCGGTGAGGGTGCCACAGGATTCAATTCTGCCAGGGCATTTGCGCATATTTATTCCACAAGCCTTTCGGAGAATTTCCTGTATTATGACATTGCAGTAAACTATGCATTCTCTTCGCAGGGTATGCTTGCCGGGGACAGAGCGTTGAATGCCAATGACTTGGACTTCAAGTTCACTCTTGGTCCGGTGCTCAGCAGGCACAATCGGATCTTGGCGGATGTGGGTTATGGCATGACTTGGTATAAAGGCTATATGAACACGGCCATCGGGACGGCTTACATCACCCCGAAATACGCATTTGACAAGAACAGATGGGATTTGAGCCTCGGTCTGAAGTTCGGTTTCAACATCAGCGAAAAGGACAAGCCGGAGTCTGTCAATACCAATAATGGAACGATGATTTATCCGGATGTCTATATCGGGTTTGAGGCAGTGAGGGATTATCTGAACCTCTATTTCAGGGCGACTGGCGGCGATTACAGGAATCAGTTCTCGTCAATGAAGGAGAAGTACCATTTCTATCTTCCGTCACACGGCCTGACCAACAACTATGTGGAGCAGTATAATCTGGCGCTCGGTTTCGCCGGAAATATCAGGAACAGGTTCCGTTACGACGTGCGTGGAGGCTTCAGAAGCTATGAAGACATGCCGTTTGACGGTATCTCCGCCATTCGCATAGGAACTGCGGCACCGACTGTTGCTGACAATCTTATGTATATGTCCAATATGACGGTGGTAGGCGGTACGGCCGGTTATGTAAATATGAAGTTCCAGTGGGATTCACGTGATTTCACATTGGATTCGGATTTCAGGATCAATTCCAATTCATTCAAGGATTCGGAAATAGCAAATCAGCACATTTATCTGAACCAGTCGCTCTTCTCCGGCCATCTCGACGGCACATATAACTGGAAGAAGAGAATCTTCGCGGGAGTTTCTGCGGAATTCGCGACCGTGAGGAAGGGAGAAACTACTCTCGTGTCAATGCAGGAGAGCGGGGGAGAGCTCACTCCCGTAGCTCATACGACTATGTATGTGAGGGTCCCCGGATGGCTGAATCTCGGTCTGCATGCCGAATATGCATTCAACAACAAATTGTCATTCTGGCTCAGAGGTGAGAACCTTCTGAATATGAAGATACAGCGTTATGGAATGTATATGGACGGCGGAGTAGGATTCACCGCAGGCATTTGTCTGAATCTCTAATTTTTACTATATTTGTAGGATTAAAAAAGTCAGACAGACAAGTTGATTTGAATAGAAAATTTTAAAAGAAAATAATGGAAGAGAACGAGAAGATGCGCGAAGCTGAAGAGCAGTATTCTGCGGGCAGTATTCAGGTCCTCGAAGGACTGGAGGCGGTGAGGAAAAGACCGTCAATGTATATCGGCGATGTGGGTGTAAGAGGTCTCCATCATCTGGTGTATGAGGTAGTGGACAACAGTATTGACGAGGCTATGGCCGGATTCTGCGACCACATCGAAGTTTCAATATTGGAAGACAACTCCATCAGAGTCCAGGATAACGGACGAGGAATCCCTACGGGAATGCATCCGAAAGAGCACAGGTCTGCTCTTGAGGTGGTTCTTACGGTTCTTCACGCCGGCGGTAAGTTCAACAAGGACAGCTACAAGGTGTCAGGAGGTCTTCACGGTGTCGGTGTATCCTGTGTGAACGCGTTGTCGGACAGCCTCGTGGCAGAAATCCACAGGGAAGGCAAGATCTATCAGCAGAAGTATTCCAAAGGAAAGCCTTTGACTCAGGTAGAAGTAATCGGCGAGTGCGAAGACACGGGAACCACCATCACATTCCATCCGGATCCGGAGATATTCAATGTCACTACCATCTATAACTACGAGACTCTTGCGAACAGGATGCGTGAACTCGCGTTCCTGAACAAGGGAATCAAGATTACATTGACAGACAAGCGTACCCTCGTGGACGAGTATGTGGTCGATGCGAACGGAAACAGCAGTCCTACCGGAAAGCAGATCTACAAGAATGATGTATTCTACTCCCAGGAAGGATTGAAGGAATTCATCAAATATCTCGATGCGAGCCAGGAAGAGATTATTCCTGAACCGGTATGTGTGACATCCGACAAGATCATTCCTATCGACATTGCCCTCCAGTACAATAACGGCTACAAGGAGACAATCCTCTCATATGTGAACAATATCCACACTATTGAGGGCGGTACCCATCTCCAGGGCTTCAGAATGGGCCTTTCCCGTTCGTTGAGGAACTATGCCGACAAGAACAAGCTTCTGGAGAAGGTAAAGGTGGAACTTACCCAGGAAGACTTCAGGGAAGGTCTTACCGCCGTGGTTTCCGTGAAAGTCGCTGAGCCTCAGTTCGAGGGCCAGACCAAGACCAAACTCGGAAACAGTGAGGTCACTTCCATCGTGTCCCAGGCTACTTCAGCGGCGATGGACCAGTATCTTGAAGAGAATCCAAAGTACGCCAAGCTCATCATCGAGAAAGTCGTTCTTGCCGCAACAGCCAGAACTGCTGCCCGCAAGGCACGTGAAATGGTTCAGAGAAAGACGGTCATGTCAGGTGCCGGTATGCCGGGCAAGCTTGCGGACTGCTCCGAGAGGAATCCTGAGCTTTGCGAATTGTTCCTTGTCGAGGGAGATTCCGCAGGCGGTACCGCAAAGCAGGGTAGAGACCGCCGCATCCAGGCCATCCTTCCGTTGAGAGGTAAGATTCTCAACGTAGAGAAGGCAGCCGAGGACAGGGCATTCGACAGTGAGGAAATCAGAAACATCTATACGGCGCTCGGCGTTACTGTGGCCCAGGCTGACGAGAACGGCGAGAAGAGAATGGACCTCAGCAAGTTGCGTTACCACAAGGTCATCATCATGACCGATGCCGATGTCGATGGAAGCCATATCGCCACATTGATTCTGACATTCTTCTTCAGATATATGCTCGACCTCATCAGAAACGGCTATGTCTATCTGGCAACCCCGCCGCTTTATCTGGTGAAGAAAGGCAAGGAAGAGATCTATTGCTGGACTGACGCACAGCGTGCCGAAGCAACCCAGAAACTCGGAAAGGGTTCTGACAAGGGCGTGACAGTACAGCGCTACAAAGGTCTCGGAGAGATGAGCGACCATCAGTTGTGGGATACCACGATGGACCCGTCCAAGAGAAGACTCCGTAAAATCACCATTGACAATGCTGCCGAGGCAGAGAGGACCTTCTCAATGCTTATGGGCGATGATGTGCCGCCACGCAGACAGTTCATTGAAGAAAATGCACATTACGCAAACATTGACGCATAGTAACGACAATATCTAAAATCTAGACAATATGTTAGACATTTTTGACAGAATTGAAAGAGACTCAGGCGGTCCTATCGGCCAGTATTTCGACCAGGCTTACGGCTATTATATGTACCCTCGTCTTGAGGGCGAACTCGGACCTCACATGGTTTTCAACGGAAAAGAGGTCCTGAACTGGAGTCTGAACAACTACCTCGGACTTGCAAATCATCCTGAAGTGCGTAAAGCGGATGCTGAAGCAGCTGCACAGTGGGGTCTTGCATACCCGATGGGCGCCAGAATGCTGTCGGGCAATACCAGATACCATGAGAAGCTGGAGAAAATGTTCGCTGAGTTCGAGAAGAAAGAGGATGCCTTCCTCTATAACTTCGGATATCAGGGAATCGTTTCCACGATCGATGCTCTTACCGCGCGTCATGATGTAATCGTCTATGATGCAGAGTGCCACGCTTGTCTGCTCGACGGTATCCGTCTTCATATCGGCAGCAAGTACAAGTATCGTCACAACAATATCGAGGACTGCGAGAAGGTTCTTGCCCGCGCTTGCGCTGAGGCTGATGCCAACGGCGGCGGTGTGCTCCTTATCACCGAGGGCGTATATGGTATGACAGGTGCGCTCGGTATTCTTGACAAGATCGCAGCTCTCAAGAAGAAATACAACTTCCGTTTCCTGATTGACGATGCCCATGGCTTCGGACTTCTCGGAGAACACGGCCGCGGAACTTCTGAGGCACTTCACTGCATGGACGAGGTTGACCTTTATATCGGCGCATTTGCCAAGTCAATGGCTTCTATCGGCGGATTCGTTGCAGGTCCTCACAAGATCATCAACTATCTCCGCGCGAACATGCGTTCACAGATGTATGCGAAATCACTTCCTATGCCGCTCGTCATCGGCAATACCAAGCGTCTTGAAATCATCATGTCTCCGGAAGGTGACGAACTCCGCAAGAAGTGCTGGGCCATCACCCATGCCATCCAGGACGGTTTCAGGAAAGAAGGGTTCGATATCGGTGAGGCTCAGGCTTGCGTGACCCCTGTACATATCAAGGGAGGAGTCGCTCAGGCTACCAAGATGGCTAAGGATCTCCGTGAGAACTACAGGATTTTCTGTTCTATGGTCATCTATCCTGTCATTCCTAAGGGTATGGTCATTTTCCGTATCGTCTGCACGGCAGCCCATACTATGGAAGATGTCGAATATACTCTCAAAGCATTCAAGGAAATCAAGGCCAAGCTCGACGCAGGTGCTTATGATGGAGACGACATCGCTGCAATGACTGTGGAATAGTCCAAAATACACTTCATTATGAACCGGTCTTACTTTAAAGATAAGGTGATAATCATAACAGGAGCCAGCTCGGGTATCGGGTTGGCTTCTGCCAGATTATTCGGAAGCTTGGGCGCGAAGGTCGTCATGGCCGCCCGTCATCTCGACAAGCTCGAGGCTGAAGCCGCTTCTGTCAATGCTGATTTGTCCAAAGTCCTCTGCGTCAAGACGGACGTTACCAAAGAAGAGGATTGCAAGGCATTGATAGAGAAGACGGTGGAGAAATTCGGCGGAATCGATATCTTGGTGAACAATGCCGGCATTTCCATGAGGGCGATGTTCAATGACCTGGACCTTTCTGTGATCCATTCCCTTATGAACGTGAATTTCTGGGGAACCGTGAATTGTACCAAATTCGCGCTGCCGTGGCTGCTGAAGTCCAAAGGCTCAGTGGTGGGTGTCATCTCGATTGCCGGATATTCCGCGCTTCCTGCGAGGACCGGTTATTCAGCATCGAAATACGCTATCCGAGGCTTTCTGGACACACTCAGAATCGAGCACCTGAAAGACGGCTTGAACGTGTTGGTGTTCGCTCCGGGCTATACCGCCTCCAATGTGCGTAATGCGGCATTGACAGCGGACGGAAGCGCTCAGGGAGAAACGCCGCTGGATGAAGGCAAACTTATGAGTGCTGAAAAATGTGCAGAATATCTTGCCAAAGCACTCGCTTCCCGTAAGTCAGAGGTGATTCTTACGGCTCTCGGAAAACTTACAGTCCTTGCACACAGGCTGTTCCCGAGACTTACGGACAAGCTGACTTACAAATACATAGCCAGAGAAAAAGATAGTCCTTTCAAATAGTATTTCATTATGGCAAAGACTGGAATTCCCCGCGATCCCAAAATCTACATATCGCTATTTTGTCTTTTCCTGATTCTTCTGCTGATGATGCCGAGGAACGGAAAGTTCAACTACGACTACAAGAAGGGTACGCCGTGGCCTTATGAAACATTGGTTTCACAGATAGATTTTCCTGTCCTGAAAACACAGGAGCAGCTTCGTGCTGAGAAAGATGCCGCAGGCTCCAGTATAGTGCCATATTACAAATATGACGACGGAATTCCGCGTAAAGTGGTGAATGGCATCGAGCAGCTGAATTTAGGCGAGGCCAGCCAGATCAGGCCGAAAATGCTCGAGGCCGTGTCTGATATTTACAGAAGGGGAGTGATGGCTGATGAGGCCTCTTCCAAGGAAGAGAACTTCTCGGCTGCAGATGATATCATATTCATCCAGAGAGACAAACGTGCGGTGAAAACCCCGGCTTCCGATGTTTATACGGTATCTTCCGCATTGGACAAGGTCATTTCAGAGACTGCCAAGGCTTTTCCGTCCGAAAGGGTGGATTCGATTGCCAATGCAGTAGGCATCGACGATATCATTGTCCCGAATCTGATCTATGACAAGGAAACCACGGACTTGGTGCATGCGGAGTCTGTGGATTATATCTCTCCGACCTCCGGATTTGTGACCGCAGGGCAGCTGATCGTGACCAAAGGCGAAATAGTGACGGCTGAGATACAGCAGCTGCTGGATTCGTACAAGGCTGAATATGAGGAGAGTCTGGGATATGACGGACCGAGGATTTTCCTGTGGATCGGTAACGGAGTGATATCATTGGCATTGGTCTTGATACTCTTCCTTTCCATTTTCTACACGAACCCGGACATATTCAAACTGATGAACAAGTATCTTTATCTTCTGTTCATCTTCACATTGACGGCATTTGCAGCGTTTGCAGTGGACAAACTGGACCCGACATTGCTGTATATGATTCCGTTCTCGCTTTCGGCGCTGTATCTGTTGGCGTTTTTCAGAAGGCGGGTCGTGCTTCCGGTGTATGTCGTTTCATTGATGCCGCTGCTGATTTTCGCGCACAACGGCGTGGAACTTTTCCTGCTGAATCTGGTTGCTGGAGTGGTGACAATGTTCGTGTTCCCGTTTTTCAGCAAGGGATGGAGACAGTTCGTGGCGGCTATGCTCGTGTTTGTATGCCTGCTGCTGACCTTCATCGGATTCAGGCTTATCAATTCGGGCAATGCATTCGACGACTTGTGGCTGATGCTCTATCTGTTTTTCGGGGCGCTGCTTTCAGTCGCAGGATATCCGCTCATATATCTGATGGAGAAGATATTCTCGCTTGTGTCAGGTACCCGTCTCCAGGAACTGTGTGACCCTAACAATAAACTTCTGAGAATTCTTGCACAGAAGGCTCCGGGGACATTCCAGCATTCACTTCAGGTGATGAACCTTGCTGATGCGGCTGCGAGGAGCATTGACGCGGACGTGCTTCTTGTGCGTGCCGGAGCAATGTATCATGATATCGGGAAGACTGCCAATCCGCAATGCTTCGTGGAGAACGAGAGCCTCGGCGCCAAGTTCCACGACGGGCTTACTCCCAAGGAAAGCGCAGAGATGATAATAAGACATGTTACGGACGGTCTCGCTCTTGCTGCCAAGTACAAACTGCCTCAGGTGGTGAGCGATTTTATTCTCACACATCACGGAACTACCTGTACGGCATTCTTCTACAACAAGTTTATAGAAGAGGGCGGGAACCCTGCCGAATCGGATGCCTTCTATTATAAGGGCAAGAAACCTTGGACCAGGGAGCAGGCGCTGATCATGATCTGCGATACTGTGGAGGCTGCTTCGCGTACATTGAAGGACAATACGCCGGAGACTTTCGACAAGTTCGTGGAGAACATCGTTTCAGCCAAGATGGCTGCAGGACAGCTTGACAATGCAGATATTACATTGAAGGAACTCAGCCGTATAAAATCAGTGCTGAAGTCATATCTCGGGCAGATTTATCACGAAAGAGTGGTCTATCCCAAGCAGTATAGACAATAATAGGCTTTCCCGATTGGAAATTGTCTGAAAAATTCCTATTTTTGCAGGCTAAGTGTAAGATGGCTTGAATCTCGCGCAAACACATTGAAAATTTAATCGCATTGAAAATATAAAATATTGAATAAAGATGAATATTGTAAAAAATCAGATTGATGAGCTTAATATCCAGCTCACTGTCACTGTTGCTCACGATGATTACGCTGAGGCTGAGAAGAAAGAACTCCAGAGATGCAAACGTACAGCCGAGTTCAAGGGCTTCAGAAAGGGAATGGTTCCTATGTCCCTTATCCAGAAAGTTTATGGAGAGCGAGTGCTTGGCGAGGTTGTGAACAAGGTTCTTTCAGACGCTATCAATAATTTCGTTAAGGAAAACAATATCAAGATGGTAGGTGAGGCTCTTCCAAGTGAGGACCAGCCGGAAATCGAGTGGAAGTCAGGCAACGACTTTACTTTCAAGTTCGATATCGCCACCACTTCAGAGGTGAACTTCGAACTCTCCAAGGATGACAAAGTGAAAGTTTATGAGATCAAGGTTTCTGCTGAGGCCAAGAAAGAGATGAAGGACAACCTTCTCCGTCAGTTCGGTTCTCTCACGGATGCTGAGCAGGCAGGTGAGGATGATTTCGTAATCGTTGATTTCGCTCAGGAAGGCAAGACCGTTGAGGGCTCATATGTAGGCGTGAAGAATGTAGAGGGCGAGGCTAAGTCCAAGTTCCTCGGCGCAAAGGTCGGAGACCAGTTTGATGTCAATGTAAATGAGGCATTTACTAATGAGTCTGACCGTGCATATATGCTCAAGGTAAAGAAAGAGGAGCTCGCTTCTCTCGCACCTGAGTTCCACGTTACAGTGAAGGAAGTGAAGACTTTCGCTCCGGCAGAGGAGAACCAGGAGACTTACGACAAGATTTTCGGTGAGAACCAGGTTCACAATGCAGAGGAATTCGACAAGGCTGTAACTGCAAGACTTGAAGAGAATTACAAGCAGGAGTCTGACTACAAACTTTCCAAGGATCTGCGCGAGTATCTCGTAAAGAAAGCTGACATCAAACTTCCGGAGGAGTTCCTCAAGAGATGGCTGTTCAATATCAATGACGGCAAGTTCAGCAAAGAGGAGATCGAGAAAGAGGCACCTGCATTCTTCGAGGATTTCCGCTGGCAGATGGTACGTGGCTACATCATGCAGAAGTTCGACCTCAAGATCGAAGAAAAAGATGTTCACGAGGCAGCTCAGGCATATGTTGCTTACCAGTATGCTTCATACGGCATGGGAAATGTTCCTGAGGCAATTCTCAAGGACAGTGTTGCCCGTGTACTTCAGGATGAGAATACCAGCCGCCGCATTGTAGAGAATGTTGAGGCTACTAAGGTTATCGAGGCAGTTAAGGGTGCGGTTACACTGAAGGCTGAGAAGGTTTCAGTAGAAGATTTCCGTACACTTTAGTCTTAATCCCAAGAAATATGAACAATAACGAATTTTATAAATTCGCGAGAATGGGCCGTGGAATCAGTTCTACGACCCTTCATCGTTATGAATCGGCTCTGGATTCGTATATAAATCCGACCATCATCGAAGAAAGGAAACTCAATGTCGCATCCATGGACGTGTTCAGCCGTCTTATGATGGACAGGGTGATATTTCTCGGTGTGCCGATTGATGATGATGTGGCGAATATCATTATGGCCCAGCTCCTGTTCCTTGCTTCCACCGACAGTATGGCTGACATTTCGCTCTATCTGAATACTCCTGGCGGACAGGTTTCTTCGGGTCTGGCCATTTATGATACGATGCAGATCATTGAACCGGACGTGGCAACCATCTGTACAGGTATGGCGGCATCGATGGGCTCGGTGCTGTTGTGCGCAGGTACTGAAGGCAAGCGTTCAGCATTGCCGCACAGCCGTGTCCTGATTCATCAGCCTCTTGGCGGCGCCCAGGGGCAGGCATCAGACATCATCATTGCAGCAAAGGAGATAGAGAAGACCAGAACAGAGCTGTGCAACATCATTGCCCAGCATACCGGTCAGACTTTCGAGCGTGTGCTTGCTGATGCTGACAGGGATTTCTGGATGACTGCAGAGGAAGCCAAGGCTTATGGTATGGTGGACGAAATTCTTTCCAGTAAGAAAAAGGTGAAATAAAGTGGCCGGAAAAAAGACACAAAATTATTGTATGTTCTGCGGGAGACCGGAATCTCAGGTTCCGTACCTTCTCCCGGGACAGAACGGGGCTTGTATCTGCAGCGACTGTATCATGTTGGCTGCCGATTATCTGAAAGAGGTTTCAGGACAAAAAGCTGAGAAAACAGCACCCAAGAAAATCAATAAACTGCAGAAGCCTAAGGAAATCAAGGAATTCCTGGACCAATATGTCATTGGCCAGGACCGTGCGAAGAAGCTTCTGTCAGTGGCTGTATATAATCACTACAAGAGGATAAACCACAATCTGGTCGACAAAGTGGATGACGGAGTTGAACTTGAGAAGTCCAATATCCTCCTCGTGGGCCCGACCGGAACAGGAAAGACATTGCTCGCAAAATCCATAGCAAGGCTTCTTCAGGTGCCGTTCACGATTGTGGATGCCACTGTGCTCACTCAGGCCGGATATGTGGGTGAGGATGTGGAGAGTCTGCTCTCAAGGCTTCTGCAGGAGGCTGATTATGACCTTGCAAAAGCGGAGCGTGGTATAGTCTTCATCGATGAGATAGACAAGATCGCCCGCAAGGGGGACAACCCGTCCATCACTCGTGACGTTTCCGGAGAGGGAGTTCAGCAGGCGCTGCTCAAACTTCTCGAAGGAAGTGTCGTGAATGTCCCGCCACAGGGTGGACGCAAGCATCCTGAGCAGGAGTTCATTCATGTAAATACCCAGAATATCTTGTTCATCTGCGGTGGCGCGTTTGAGGGCATAGAAAGGTCGATTGCCAATCGTCTGAACACTCAGGTCATCGGTTTCACAGCAGGCAGCACCAAACAGATTGACAAGAACAATCTGCTCAAATATGTGGCTCCGGAGGATCTGAAGTCCTATGGCCTCATTCCGGAGATCATCGGTCGTCTTCCGATTGTCACTTATCTGGACAGTCTGGACAAGGAGTCGCTTCTGCGTATTCTCTCAGAGCCGAAGAATGCCATCTTGAAGCAGTATGAGAAAATGTTCGAGATGGACGGCATAAAACTGGAGATAGAAGAAGGCGTGAAGGAACTCATCGTCGATACCGCCATCAAGAATAAACTCGGAGCGCGTGGCCTGAGAGGCATCTGTGAAAGGATTTTCGATGATGCCATGTTTGAGGCCCCGTCTTCGCGCAAGAAGACATTTACCGTGACACTCGAGTACGCCAAGGAGCATCTGAAAGATGATATTTAGTATTACGGGAAATGACAGACAGGCTGCTTCACGTTTTGTGAGCAGCCTGTTTTTGGAAAAATCTCAGTTCGAGAAATAGTCCTGTTCTTAAAAATTCTTTAGTTCTTCAGGGGAGACCGGCAAAACGCCGATCGCTAACCTTACATCAGATTCGCGGCAGCGCGTCCGGCAGCCTCAGCGAAATCCTCACCATTGGAGGCGTAGATGATTCCACGTGACGAATTGATAAGCAAGCCGCCCATTGCATTAGCACCGTGCGCGATTACCTCTTCTGCGGAACCTCCCTGTGCTCCGACACCTGGTACGAGGAAGAAATTGTCCGGGCAGAACTTGCGGATTTCAGCAAGCTTGTCAGCCTTGGTGGCACCTACCACGAACATCATGTTGTCAGGAGTCGAGATGGACATCATCTTTTCCATAACTACCTGATACAGAGGCTTGCCGTCCTGCTGAGCCATCTGGAAATCTGCAGAAGACTTGTTGGAGGACAATGCTACCACGATAGCGAATTTTCCAGGATATTCGAGGAAAGGAGTGACAGTTTCACTTCCCATATAAGGGGAGATGGTCACAGCGTCGAAATCCATCGTCTCGAAATATGTTTTCGCATACATCTTGGCTGTGTTTCCGATATCACCGCGCTTGGCGTCCGCAATGATGAACTGCTCAGGATGATTGTTCCTGATATAATCTACGGTCTTTTCCAGCGCCAGCATGCCCTCTCGTCCATAGCACTCATAGAAAGCCAAGTTCGGCTTGTATGCCACACAATGCTCTGAAGTCGCGTCAATGATGGCCTTGTTGAATTCATACAGCGAGCGGACAGTGCCTTTCAACAATTCCCCGTGGACAGCAATCTCTCCGTCCTGGGCTAGTTTCTGAATGTGCTGGGGCATCTTGTTGAAATCAGTATCCAAACCCACGCACAGCATGGTCTTCTTGGCCTGGATTTGTGCATATAAATCTTTGGTGTTCATATCTTTATAAATAATCTTCGAAATACATTGTCACCTTGTCCATAAGGTGGATACGGTCCTTGCCGAAAACATTGTGCTCTGCGCAAGGATATGGGAAATAATCCAGCTGGACATTGTTCTTGATACATTCTCTTACGAAACTCAGGCTGTGCTCCCAGACTACAGTGTTGTCGATAGCGCCCTGACAGATAAGCAGTTTGCCCTTCAGGTCAGCCGCCTTGTTGATCAGACTTGTCTCGGCGAAGCCCTCAGGATTTGAGTCTGGAGTCTCCATATACCTCTCGCCGTACATCACCTCGTACCATTTCCAGTCGATTACAGGACCGCCTGCAATACCGACCTTGAAAGTCTCGGGATAGTTAGTCATAAGCGAAATCGTCATGAATCCGCCATAACTCCAACCGTGCACACCGATTCTGTCCTTATCCACGTAAGGCAATGTCATCAGTTCGCTAAGTCCGGCCATCTGGTCAGCCATCTCCGCCTGTCCGCAGTATTTGTGGATAGCCTTCTCATAAGCTGCGCCACGGTTTTCCGTACCCCTGTTGTCCTGCACATAGACGATGTAGTCGCGCTGCGCCATGTACATTTCCCAAAGCCTTATCTGTCCAAGCCAGGAATCATTCACCATCTGCGAATGAGGACCGCCATAGACATACAGGATGACCGGATACTTCTTGGCAGGGTCGAAATCCACCGGAAGATAGAGCCTGTACCAGTTGTCATATTTTCCGTCGGCGCTCTTTACCGTTCCCAGAGTCATCTCACCTGTAGCGTAATCCTTCATCGGATCCTCAGCGGTGAAGATAGTCTTGGACATCTTTCCGTCTGTAGAAGTCACCTTCACCACGCCGGGAACATTGAAACTGCTGTAACTGTCGATAAACCATGTGCCTGATTCATTGACACTTACATTGTGCCATCCCTCATCGGAGGTGAGCCTGACAGGCGTCCCGACATTGACCTTTCCCTTGCGGGAGACATTGACCCGGACAGAGAACAGGTGCTGCTCGACAGGGGAGACCTCAGCGCTGGTATAGAAAATGCGCTCGCCGTTTTCGGCAACGAATTTCACGTCAGCGGCGACGTTTGTGACGCGCGTTACTGTGCCAAGCGTGTCGCAGAGGTAGAGACTCTTGTAGCCGTCCCTGTTGTCAGTGCGGTAGATGAATCGGCCGGAGAATCCGAACCAATGCAGAGGGTCCGTCGGTTCCACCCATTTTTCGTTGTCCTCAGTGAGTACTGTTCTCAGGAATTTGCCGTCGCAGGCCCTGTACATATTCAGGTGCATATGCTTCTGGCTCCTGTCCAGAACCTGGATGAAAATCAGCTTACCGTCAGGAGACCAGGAAACATTGGTGAGATACTGGTCGTAGCCGAAATCGTCCGCCTGGATGTATGCTGTGGTGTTTTCCGCCAGATTGTAAACGCCTACGCGCACATTCTCAGAGCCCATTCCGCTCATCGGATATTTTATGCTCTTGAGAGAGCCTGTTCGTGTGGTAATGTCCAGCAGAGGGAATTCCGTTACCTGACTTTCATCCTTGCGGTAGAACGCGATGCTGCGTCCGTCCGGTGACCAGAAAATCCCTCCGGAAATACCGAACTCGTTTCTGCTGACCGACTGCCCGTAAGTGATTTCAGAATTCTCGCTTTCAGCGACAGGACGGATATGCTTGCGCTGGTCAATGTAATAAAGGCTTTTGCCCACGGTAAATGCCAATGCTGGGGCTGCACCGACGGCCCTGTTGCCCATCATTGTCCCGCCTACGGACATTGCCGCCTCGTTCGGCGTAACATTTTCAGCGCCTTCCGGCAATGACTTCTTCAGATATGCTCCGGCAGTTTCTGCATAGACGCCGAGCACCTCGTCAGCGTCCACATCTTTACCGGCATTGACATCATACAGCTGCGGCTTTCCTTCCTTCATATATACAATGGTGTTCTCGCCGTACCATCCTGCGCGGAATCTCTCAGGTCTTAGCTCGCCCGAATATACAGCCTGCTCCATCGTCATCATCTTGCCTGTGTTGTTGGCAGGATGAACAGAAAAAACTTTCATTCCCTCAGCTCTCTGGTGCTCCTCGGCATTCAGAGAAACGGCGGCCAAAGAAGAAGCCGCCAATATTGTCAATGCAATAAAATGTAATCTTTTCATCTTATTGTCTTTCAATAGCTTACCTTACGGACAGGATATTATCCACGATATATTTCTGCTGACCGCGCCACGGAAGCGCTCCCAAATACTCCTTATAATGAAGTTCCACGGTCTTGCCGCTGCACCTCATCAGAGAATCAGCAAGCTCCCCGTTTTCCACAGAGAACTCGAAAACGTAGGATTCCATACCATTGGTGCCTTTTCCTGTACCTCTCAGGCCGGACTGGATCAGCCTGCCTTCATAGGTCTTGAATACATAGCCCTTATACATCACCTGATTCAGGTCTCCTGCCTTGACTCCTTCACCGAAGACAAAGTAGAAGCGGAAATAGAAGAACCCTGTCAGGGCCAGCACAACCACAAGCGTGACGGTGCTGATGATCTTAGTCTTGATACTCATATTCTCTTATTCGATATTGTCATTGAGTTCCCATCCTGTCAATGTGGAAATATACGGAATCAGCACATGGGCGAGCTTTTTGTGTCCCTTGTAACTTGGATGCCAGCTTGCGCCGAGCTCATCATCCGTATTGTGCACAGCCTTGGTGAAACTCAGGAAATGCACATTCTTAAGGCCGCAGCTGTTTACGCAATACCTCACATAGTCGGCTGCCAGGTCATCGCAGTTGCTCGAAACACAGAGAACCGGATGATCCTCACCGTAGTTTTTCTTGATCTTGTTCAGGAGTTTCACATAATTGTCCCTGAAAAGAGATATCTTAGGCTGTCTGCCAGTAGAGAAGTCATTGGTACAGAGGTAGATGATGGTAACTTGCGGTCTGAATGCATCAGCAGCGGCATCCCATTTCACATCCTTGTCCTCGTCGAAAGTCTGGTCATAACGGTCAGGCATATAGTAGTCCTTGAACTTGTCCGCATAATTTCTGGCAATCCCCATTCCGGAATGCGCAACAGCATAGTAATCAGCCCCGAAGTACCTTGAAAGGATAGCAGCGTAAGTCAGGTTGCTGTTTTCTGTTTCGCTCTTGTAAGGGTCAGTCCTGACACTGTTCTCCGTACCGTAACCGCAAGTGTAAGAGTCACCTATCACCTCGAACTGGCGCTCTTTGAGACCTTCAGCCTGAAGCAGTTCGCCTGCCTTGGTAATATACTCGCTGATGGTGGTCTTGCCTTCACTTCCCTCAGTCCGCTTTTTCAGAACCACAGTGTGTTCGAAGCCTTTCCCCTTGGAATTGAACGACTTGAGGGCAGCCGGTTCCACCAGCACATATACCGAATCCTTGCCGCTGACCCTGATGGTCCTGTCAGCCTTAGAGTCCGGTTCCCTGTCAATCCAGAGGTCATAATAGTTTGCCTTGCTGTCGGAGGCCTTCATCGCCAAGTAGGAGCCCTCAAAACGGATTCTCACATATACCCCAGTCCAGTCGAAAGAAACATTGTCCTTCTCTTTCAATGTCCTGCCCACATAAGTTACCCTGGAATCGGATGCCGGCGTATGAATCTCCGGCAGTTCCCTTGCAGATAAACCGCTGATGGCCAATGTCAATGCCATCAATGCTATAATCATCCTTTTCATATCTTTTATTTCATTTTTTCAAGTCCTGAATTCAGGAACTCGACAAATCCGTCTATATCAGTATTGTATCCGCGAATCGGAGCGAGCTGCTTTCCGTCAGGCGACAGAAGCACGTAGTTGGGCTGTGCGCTCACGCCGAAATTCTCCCGGACGAACCACGCATTGACACGTCCCCTGTCCTTCAGAACCTTTCCGCTGCTGGTGGTAACCCATTCGTTCTCAGGAAGTTTAGTCTTGTCGTCCGTATAGAGAACCACAATGACGAAATCATTTTTCAGCATCGACAGTACCTTCGGATCACTCCAAACCCTCTGCTCCATCTCGCGGCAATTCACGCAGGCGAGACCGGAAATATCCAGGAAAACAGGTTTGCCGGACGCTTTCGCAGCAGCATATCCCTCTTCCATAGAATGATAGCCTGTAAGTCCGAGCGGCAGTTTTTCGCCTTTAGTGGCCTCTTCTATGCTGACCACCTGCTGGCTTGGATTGCTGCCCAATATGAAGTCCTGCGTCTCGATAGGCGGGAGATATCCTGACAATGCCTTCAGCGGTGCTCCGAACATTCCCGGTATCATATAGACCACGAACGTAAAGTCCACGATTACCAGGAAAAGCCGGAATATCCCGATATGCTTCACCTCGCTGTCCGCCTCAAACCTGATCTTGCCGAGCAGGTACAGACCGAGCAGGGTGAATACCACAATCCAGATGGCGAGATAGATCTCCCTGTCCAGAAGGCCCCAATGATAAGTCTGGTCCGCCACGCTGAGGAACTTCAGACCGAGAGCCACCTCGATAAATCCGAGCACCACCTTCACGGAGTTCAGCCAGCTGCCGCTCTTGAGCTTCTTCAGCAGAGACGGGAACATCGCGAAAATCGTGAATGGCAATGCGAAGGCCACAGAGAAGGCAAGCATTGTCACCATCGGAGTCCAGAACTCACCCTGAGTGGATTTGATCAGGACGGAACCTACGATAGGACCGGTGCATGAGAATGACACCAGGACCAGTGTCAATGCCATGAAGAAGATGCCTGCAAGTCCTCCCTTGTCGGAATTCTTGTCGCTTTTGTTCACGAGAGCTGACGGCAGAGTGATTTCAAACGCTCCGAAGAACGATGCCGCAAATACCATAAACACGATAAAGAAGATGATATTCGGAAGCCAATGAGTTGAAAGCCAGTTGAATATGTCGGCCGTAACTGTCTCGCCTCCGAAGATGTAGGTCGCTCCGATAATCAACGAAATCGGCACCGTGTAGAGCAGGACGATGAACAGTCCGTACATAAATGCCTTGAAACGACCTGCTGCAGGTGTTGAAGAACCTTTCATGAAGAATGATATGGTCATCGGCACCATAGGGAAGACACATGGCGTGAGAAGCATTGCAAATCCCCACAGCACGGCCTCAAGTATCAGTGCCCACAAAGAACCGCCGGCCCGCTGTTCCTCTTCTGTCACGTTCTGAGAAATCTCTGGAGCCACTGCAGTCACGGCAGTTTCAGCCTTTTCAGGAACAGCAGCAACTGCCACGTCAGCCTCTTTCTGGAGCTTTATCTCGAAATTCCAGTCCTCAGGCGCGCCGCAGGAGTTGTCCGTGCAGCTCGAAGACGTGATCATACCTTTCAGACTCGAGGCATCTTCTGCCACTCTGATCTTCTGCGCTACCTTGATCTTGTCGAAGAAAACATCATCCCCATCGAATTTCTCAGGCTTTAGCAGGTCGTACAAACCGCCTTCAAGAGAATATCCTTTGACATCCTCGAATTCCACCGTTACAGGCGAATCCTTGTGAGATGCTCCATAGGTATGCCATCCGGAGCTGATAGTGCCGGAGAAGATGATTTCGGTGATTCCGTTTTCCGTTTTTCCCTGGGAAACGGACCATTTTACTATCGGTTCGCCCATTTGAGCGAATAAAGGCACTGCACTCAGTAAAAAGAGTACAATGCCTGATATAATACTGCGTCTTTTCATTATCATATCATTTTCGGTATAAAAATGATTTCGCTTATTTTGCGTAAGCTACTGAACGGGTCTCCCTGATGACGGTAATCTTCACCTGTCCAGGGTATGTCATTTCGTTCTGTATCTTGAGAGCTATGTCGGAAGAAAGCGTAGCTGCCTGCTCGTCGCTTACATCCTCTGCGCCTACGATTACACGGAGCTCCCTACCTGCCTGAATCGCATAACTCTTGGTTACACCAGGATATGCGGCAGCAAGGTCTTCCATGCCCTTTAGCCTCTTGATATATGATTCAATGACCTCGCGGCGTGCTCCAGGACGTGCTCCTGAGATAGCGTCACCTACCATGACGATAGGGGAGATGAGCGATGTCATTTCAGTCTCTTCGTGGTGAGCGCCGACAGCGTTGCAGATTTCAGGTCTTTCCTTGTACAGCTCTGCCAGTTTCATACCGAGCAGTGCGTGAGGAAGTTCAGGATCGTCCTCTGAAACCTTTCCGATATCGTGGAGAAGTCCGGCCCTCTTCGCGAGCTTAGGATTGAGACCGAGCTCGGAAGCCATTATGGCACAGATGTTTGCAACCTCGCGTGAGTGCTGGAGAAGGTTCTGTCCGTAAGAAGAACGGTATTTCATACGTCCTATGAGTTTCACGAGTTCGATGTTCATACCGTGGATTCCAAGGTCAATGCAGGTTCTCTTACCTGTCTCGAGGATTTCATCCTCAAGCTGTTTCTGGACCTTCGCCACTACCTCTTCAATACGTGCAGGATGGATACGTCCGTCCACGACAAGCTGATGGAGCGCAAGACGTGCGACCTCTCTTCTGACAGGGTCAAAAGCCGAAAGAAGAATTGCATCCGGAGTATCGTCCACTACGATTTCCACACCGGTAGCAGCCTCCAGAGCCCTGATGTTACGACCTTCGCGGCCGATGATTCTACCTTTGATATCATCGTTCTCGATAGGGAAGGTGGTTACTGCATTCTCAATGGCAGTCTCCGTCGCAGTTCTCTGTATCGTGGTGATTACTATCCTTTTGGCTTCCCTTGCAGCATTAAGTCTGGCGTCATCCATCGTATCGTTTATGTACGCCTGGGCTTCGCTTCTCGCCTCGGCCTTCATGTTTTCCATGAGAAGGTTCTTGGCTTCGTTGGCGGTCATGCCGGCAATGCTCTCAATCTGCTTGTTGGCTTCCTGACGGAGTGACTCGTATTCTTCGGCCTTACGGTCGAGCGCATCTTTCTGGGACTGGAGGCTTGCCTTGGTATTGTCGAGATCCTTGATTTTCTTCTGGAGCTCGTTGTTCTGCTGGTTAAGATTGTTCTCTTTCTGCTTGAGACGGTTCTCGGTATCCTTGATCTGTGCATTCTTCTCATTCACGAACTTCTCGTGCTCGCTTCTGAGCTGGAGGAACTTCTCCTTGGCTTGAAGGATCCTTTCTTTCTTGATGTTTTCTGCCTCAAGTTCCGCCTTTTCCAGGATGCTGTCCTTGCGTCCCTTCATAACCATTCTGTGAACCATTATGAAAACTGCAATTCCGAATGCAGCTGACAGCAAGGCTACTGCTATGAATATCAAAATGTTGTTCATACGTATATATAAATTTATGTTTTAGTCGTCTCTTTCCGGATTACAAAAAACCGGCTGCAAGTTTCCTTGTACGAAGAAGCTTGCAGTCGGAATATATAAAAGCCGTCAGCCGGGTCGTCAGAAAAATCTAATATTGCAAGATTTGAGCTCCGTGCCGGTTCAGTAATCCTACGTCCCGCATAGCGGAATCCCATCAAAGGTACTTAGGCCCGCACATCCCCGGCTCGAGAACACCCGGTTCCGAAGAACTTGTTGTTTTCAGCGAGTAGTGGGCCGACGGCTAATCTTTTATACCATCAAGATAAGTATTTGTCTGCTTCTCAAGCGCTTTCACCTCATTCTCCAGACTCTCCACCATCCTTCTCGCTGACAGCCTCGCGATACACTCGTTCAGGGCCACAAACGTAAGAAGCTCCGACGTGTCCTTTTCGGGAAACCTGTTCGAATACTTGCTTAACGTGCTTTCCACCAGTTTAGCGGCATTTCTGTAAATCTCCTCGTCATCTGGCGTCTTGGCCGACAACTCGTATTTCTTGCCGTTGATCCGTATCGTAATCTTCTGCCCCATATCTATCTTTCCAATAATGAGATGCATCTGTCAATCTCAGAAATCATCTTGTCAATCTTCTCCCTCGCAGCTGCGCTGCCTTCCTCATGAGCAGTAAAAGCTTCAATCAACTTGAGATTATCTACTTGTCTTTCCAGATCCGAAATCTGCTTCTTATATGAATCAATTTCAGCATCTTTCCTCCTCAGTTCGATGACAAGATTCTCTTTCGTCTGTCTCTCGCGTTCATACAGCGCGATAAGTCTTTCGATATTTTTTCTTACATCTTCGAGCATCAGAGGCAATACTTTAGATTCATAATATGCAAATTTAATAAAAAATTTTCCATATTTGCGTTGGAATATAAGATATTTCTGATGGAATCTTCAAATTTATTAGACCGATACGTGTGGCTTGTGGATTTGCTTGTCCAGAACCGCTATATGTCCTTCGCCGAAATTGACGAGGCCTGGAGAGAATCGGACTTGAATCCGAAAAAGGAACCGATGCCCAAGAAGACTTTCCAGAATCACTGCGCGAAGATCAAGTCGTTGTTCGGGATTGAAATCAAATGTACCCACAGAGGCACATACCAGTACCATATAGTAGAAAAGAGGGACGCTTTCGTGACAGGTGTCCGCTCCTGGCTGTACAACTCATTCGCATTGAACAGCATAGTATCTTCAGACGCATCTCTTTCTTCGAGAATCGTGCTCGAGAAGCTGCCGTTGGGCGTTTCCAAACTCTCACCCGTGCTGAAGGCAATGAAGAATAGCAAGATGCTCCGCATCGAGTTCAGAAGTTACCGCTCACGGGAACTGTCCGTAAAGGAAGTTGTGCCTTATTGCCTGAAAATCTATCATCTCGTCTGGTATCTTCTTGCCAGGGACAGAGATTCTTCTGCTCTTCATATCTATAACATGGAACGGGTGACCAATGTAGAAGAGATTGACTATCAGTTTACTATGCCGCCCGAATTCAATGCGGGGGCTTTCTTTTCGAACTATTTGGGCGTCATTGTTCCGGAAAAGCCTGAAGTCGAGACTATCCTGCTGAAAGTGAAAGACGGTCAGGAAGAATATCTCCGCAGCATTCCGTGGCATCATTCCCAGAAGGAAGTGGTGACAGGGCCGGACTATGCGGTCTTTGAATTCAGAATGTGCATCACGACAGACCTTATACAGCGAATAATGTCCCAGGGCTATCTGGTGGAAGTGCTTGCTCCGGAGAGTCTGAAAGAAAGAGTCAAGAATGTGCTGCTGAAAATGAATGAAATCTACGGACTCTGATTAAAGGTGAGGATAGCGACTTATGGGTAAAGACAGCCACATATCAGGAGGAAATACTTTCGTCCTTGTGTATTTGGGAGCGTTGAGCGCTTTCGGGCCTTTTGTTATGGATATGTATGTACCCGTGCTGCCTGCCATGCAGGACTGGTTCGACTGCCCGGTGTCCAAGGTGCAGTTAGGCCTCACCACAGGTCTTGTCGGGCTTGCAGTCGGCCAGCTGATATTCGGTCCGGTAAGCGACAGGTACGGCCGGAAACGTCCTTTGATATGCGCTATGGCCCTGTTCCTGATATCCACATTCGGCTGCATCTTCTCTGCCAATGTCCATGAATTCATCATCATGAGGCTCTTCCAGGGCCTGGCCGGATCCGGCGGAGTCGTCCTTTCCAGAAGCATTGCCACAGACCGGTACAGGGGAAAGGAATTGACGAAAATGATGTCAATGATAGCCGCGGTCAATGGCGTGGCGACGGTGGCTGCACCTATCGTGGGCGGACTTATAGCCCTTGTGGGAGGCTGGCGGGCCATATTCTGGAGCCTTATAGTATTGTCGGCGGCACTGCTCATCGGAGCTACACGCATGGATGAGAATCTCTCGTTCAAGAACCTGAGCATCTACAAGTCCTCGTCATTGAAAGTCATTGCCGACGGCATCTATAATATATTGAGCAACAGGCGGTTCCTTCTGTATGTTCTTACGTATATGTTCTCCATGGGCGTGCTTTTCACCAACATCGCCTCCGCTCCATTCATTATGCAGGAGCATTACGGACTATCCACTCTGCATTTCAGTATAGTGTTCGGATTCAATGCATTGACATTCGCCATCGCGGCAGCGCTCATCCCTAAATTCAAGGACAATGATGCGGCTATCCGGTTCGGTACATTCGCGCTTGCGGGATTCTCGGTGCTGACGGCAGTCGTGCTGTTTTTCAAACCGGGGTTCTGGTGGTACGAGATATTGGTATTCATCCTCATGCTGATGGTCGGCATAGTCTCCACAGCCTCCAACGTCTCAGCTATGGATTCGGGACGGGACAATGCAGGGGTCGCATCTGCCTTGCTCGGCGCCATCGGTTATGCTTTCGGCGGAATTGTGCCTGCGATAGTGGGAATGGGGGACATGTTCATCACCACCGGGGCGCTTTTCCTCTGCAGCTCAATGTTTACGCTCGTCTGCGTGCTGATTTCTCTTGCCGGAAAGAAATCCGCTTAGTAATTTTGCTCCCAAATTAGTGTGCGTATGGAATTGTATGAATATGCAAGGCCTGACATAATGTCAGGGAAGAAGATCCTGTATCTGCATGGCTTCGCTTCGAGCGGCCAGAACGGTACGGTAAAGACAATGGGGACATTGCTCCCTTCAGCAGAAATCATTGCCCCGGACATCCCCGTAGAGCCTGTCGAGGCCATGGATATGCTTAAAAAACTTTGTGAAGCGGAAAAGCCGGACCTGATCATAGGTGCATCGATGGGCGCGATGTATGCCGAAATGCTGCGCGGATATGACAGGATTCTCGTGAACCCGGCATTCAAGCTTGCCGATACCATATTGAAGAACAATGGTTTGGGACGACAGGAGTTCCATAATCCAAGGCGCGACGGACAGACATCTTTTCTGGTGAACAAAGGACTTATAGAAGCGTTCCGCGAAGTGTCTTCGTACAATTTCGAAAGCCTCGAGCCCGACAGTTCCGATCCCGTCTTCTTCGGGAAGCTCAATGAAGAGAAACAGCGCGTTTACGGAATGTTCGGCATCCACGACACGCTTGTGACAGGCACCTTCGAGTTGTTCTCGACCTATTATCCCAATGCAATCCGGTTCAATGGGGAGCACTATCTGGATGACAGCGTCTTCCTGCATTCGGTCATGCCTGTGATAGAAAGGATAGACGACAAGCAGGAAAACAGAGTCAAGAAGGTGATGCTCATAGCATTGACAGATACCCTTCTGGATATGGCAAACGGGCAGGCTCATGGGCTCGCCATAGACGATATGGAGCCTTACGGCAGCGCAGTGAAGGCCTTTGCCAAACTCTCAGAACAGTATTCGCCTTATGTGCTGATTTCCAATGATTTCAATGCCCCGGAGCGTCTTCCGGAACTCTATCATTGGGTGGAAAAACGACTTGGCGTGCCGGCCTGGAACAGAATCGTAATCTCCAATAAAAAGGATATGCTGCTCGGGGACTATCTTATCGACAGATATCCGGAACGGCTTGGTACTGGTGACTTTATGGGAACTGTTCTCAATTTCGGCGAAGAACCGTTCAAGACATGGGAAGAAGTGCTGACATATTTCTCCCGTCTCGGCGGCCAGTAGAATCGCTGATTCCTGTCATAGTATGATTTTTGCAGTAAATCTCTGCTTGGTGACAAAGGACTATGTGCCGTCGCCCAGTTTTATTTAAACATAATTAGTATGAAACGTAGTTTATTGTATTCAGGACTCATGCTTGCTCTCTTGGGAGTATTTGCCAGCTGTAACAAAGACAGCAAGTCCGATGAAAATTGGAAAGATATTCCGTCAAATCAGTTTACCGCAGAAAGCGGAAAAGCTGAAATATCAGTCAATTCCATACCTGTAAGTCTAGGAAATGTGAAATTGACGGCATCCAGCGCGACTGAAGGCGTCCTCCAGATGAACAATGTCATTCCTTGCGCTTCTTCTGTCGCAGTCAATGTGAATCTGAAGAATACCGGTGACTCGAAATGGACATTCAGCGGTGAAGGCAACATCTACAATATGGCAGTCATGTCATTGTTCAGTACAAACAAGACACCTATATACACAGTGTCCGTAGAGGGTGAAATCGACGGCAATGAAAAAATCTCCGTCAAGGCAGCAACGAAAGTAGTCGCAAAAGGCGGTATGGAAGGTGACTGGAATCTGCTCAGAGAGGCTGTCCCTGATAAGGACGGAGTGCCTGTGGTAACGCCTTTGCAGATTACCTGGACGGCAAGTGGTGATTACGCTGTCAGTGCAGCCATAATGGGCAAGATGCTCAGTATATTTGGTAGTGTTCAGCTTGCTGACCAGCTTGACATGCTTTCATTTACAGAGAACGGAAACGTGACTGCAAGATATTGGGAATCTGACGAGGATTCAGGCAATTCAGGAATTCCTGATATGAAGGAGTTTGATGGAATCATCAAGAGTCTTGTCGGTCCTGACGGCAAATACCATTTCGTTCCGACTACTCACACCGAATGGATAGACCTTCCGCCTGCAAACTTGGCTTTCTGGTTTGCGAACGGAGGAAACCTTTTCGTTCTGCCTAATCTCTCTGCATTGTCAGAAATGGATGGCGCGCAGGCTGATGCGTTCGTGACCAGGGCAGCTGACCTGTCCGGTTTGAGTGAACTCCTTGAGGAACTTCAGAAATTGGGCATCGATCCTAAAGAAATACTGCCGGTCATCAAGAATTTCATGGCCAACGGCTTGGTAATGAAATATGTGGTTACAGACAATTCTCTGCAGCTCTTCATGGACAAGGAGCTTTGCGATCCTATAGTGAAACCGCTGCTTCCGTTGCTGGACCAGCTCGACAAGAAACTCGAGGACATGGCCAAGAATCCTGATATTACGGAGGAGCAGAAGGCTGAGCTTCAGAAACTTCAGACCCTCATGGGAGTATTCAGACTGACAAAGCCGTCCGACCTCAAGGCCGTCTGGGCGAATACTACAGAATTTGCTGTAGCGATGAATTTCGTGAGGTAATGCTCAGAAACATTCACGCATTATCTGCGTGATGTTCCGGGTTTTGCCCATAGTATAGAAATGCACGGCAGGGACTTCATTCTTTATGAGGTCCTTGCATTGTTTTATGCACCACTCGGTCCCGATCCGATAGACTTCTTCCTTGTCATCTCCCGCGTCCCTTACCGCGTCTGTCAGCTCTTTGGGAATATCCAGAGAGAAAGACTGGGGCAGCAGTGCTATCTGTTTGGCGGAGGACAACGGCTTGAGTCCCGGGATAATCGGGACATTGATACCGGCCTTGCGGCATTTCTCCACATAACTGTAGAACACGGAATTGTCGAAGAACATCTGCGTGATGATGTAGTCCGCCCCTGCATCCACTTTCCTCTTCAGGTTCAGGATGTCCGTTTCAATGTTGGCACATTCAAAATGCTTCTCCGGATATCCGCCGACGCCGATACAGAACGATTCTTCACTCTGGGCATCGAACCGGCGGATGGCCTCTACCAGTTCATTGGCATGACTGTAGCCGGAAGGGTGGGGAGTGAACCTCTTCTCTCCGCTTACCGAATCGCCGCGCAGCGCCATCAAGTTGCTGATACCGAGGAACCTGTAATTGTACAGGTCGCTTTCTATTTCTTCAGCTGACGTGCCGCCGCAGATTACGTGAGGCACCACGTCGATATCGAATTCCGCCTGGATGGCCGCGCATACAGCCACTTCGCTGATCCTGTTCCTGACCAGATGTCTCGTGTATGTGCCGTCGCTTTCTCTTCGGAAAGCATATTCGTCCCTGTGGCAGGTGATGTTTATGTATTTGGGGCTGAACTCCATAAACGTGCGCACCTTGTCGAGAAGTTCAGTCTTGCTCATACCGTTGAGCGGCGGAACTATCTCTATCGAAGGAAATGTATGCTTGCTGCCTGCAAGTATTTCAGAAATTTTCATAGCCTGTTCATTTAGAATGGTGCATACTCTTATGATTACAGCAGGTGTCCGAGGAATTGGCGGGCCTGCTCCTCGCTCATTCCGCGTCTTTTCCTGTAGTCCTCGAAATCCTCTTTTGAAAGCCTGTGTATCTCAGGATACGTGGCCTCGGGGTGGATAAACACGAAACCGCAGACGGATGCGTCAGGAATCATCGCACAGCTCTCCGTAAGCCGGATGCCCAACTTCTCCGCCTCAGGCAGAATGTTCAGGATGTCCCGTTTCAGAGTGTGGTCAGGACAGCTGAGATATCCCGCAGCCGGTTTCACGATTCTGAATTTCCGCTGAGCCCCAGGATGCAGATGCTCCTCCAGATGCTTGTCCAGCCAGATGGAAGCGGCTTCTGCCAATGTGACGCGCACTGCCCGGTCAAGCATCGATTCGAAACAGCCGCATGTGCAACATCCTGTGTGACAGGTCTGTACGCTTACAGCGAAAGCGCCCATCGGCCCGTAACTCTTCTTCGGCACGAAATCCGCCAGCGAAAGTCTCACAGGACGTCCGTCCACGCTCTTGCCGGCCTTTTCCTGTCTCATCATAGGGAAAACCACATTGACCTCATTCCCGACGGAACCATATTTCGCGTCAATGTCATTTCCCTTCCGTCGCGCAAGCATTGACCTGAACGAAAGCCGGATCAGCACTTCGTGCCTCGTGCGGAATCGCTCCAGGACTGTCTTGCCTTCTGCCAATATCTTGTTTATCTCCGGGTCATCCGGAAGTTCCTGTCCGTATTTGAAGCCCCAGATAGCCAGAAACATTCTCCAGTCGAAATGCGGCATTACCTGGTCAATACCCCGTTCCATTGCCGGAATGTCCTGGAAATCATACTCTTCCGCCTTGAGGTAAGAGTCTTCCGGGAATGCGGCTGGGGCAGCGCTCTCGGCATCAGTATGAGGCCTGCTCTCGTACAGGCTCCTGATGGCCTCCTGAGCCGCGTGCTCTTCCGCCTCGAATTTCTCCCTGTTCATCAGACATTTCTTGGCCATGACCGCCGACGTGGAAGCATCCTGCGCATAGAACACGTGAGAGTAGAGCGGAGCGAGTTTTACGGCAGTATGAAGCGCAGAGGTCGTGGCGCCGCCTATGAACAGCGGAATGTCCAGCCCTCTTCTGGTCATTTCACGGCAGAGCTCCTCCATCTGGAAAAGCGAAGGCGTGATAAGTCCGCTGGCCCCGATGATGGAAGCGTGATGCCTTACCGCCTCGTCCAATATCTTCTCCTTCTCCACCATCACACCCAAGTCAATGACATTGAACCCGTTGCAGCCCAATACTATGCCCGTGATGTTCTTTCCGATATCGTGTACGTCGCCCTTGACAGTGGCATTGATGATTACCGGCCTGCCCGAGCCTGAGTCACTGTCGCCGCTCATATAAGGCTCCAGCACTGCCACCGCGTCCTTCATGATCTTGGCTGATTTCACCACCTGAGGCAGGAACATCTTTCCGGCTCCGAACAGCTCGCCGACACGCTCCATCCCCTCCATCAGAGGTCCTTCAATCACCTTTACGGCAGTTCCGTATCTGCGGTAGCAGTCGAGAACGTCTTCCTCAAGCCCGGTATTCCGGCCTTTGACCAATGCCTCCTTTATCCGTTCCTCAGCTGTGGCGGCTTTTTCAGTCTCCGGCTGTGCGGCATCTGGGCCAATCCCCTGAGCAGCAGCCTCTTTGGCCGCCATTATCTCCTGAGCCTTGCCTATCAGTCTCTCAGTGGCATCAGGATCCCTGTCCAGAATGACATCTTCCGCCTTCTGTTTCAGGTCCGGTTCAATGTCGTCATATACCTGCAGCATGCCAGGATTCACGATACCCATATCCAGCCCGGCATTTATAGCATGGTAGAGAAAAATCGAGTGCATGGCCTCGCGAACCGGATTGTTTCCCCTGAATGCGAACGACAGGTTGGAGATACCGCCAGAAGTATATGCACCAGGCAGATTCGCCTTGATCCATCTCACCGCCTCGATGAAGTCTATTCCGTAGCGCGCGTGTTCGGCAATGCCGGTTCCGACCGAAAGGACATTGACATCGAAAATAATATCCTGTGGCGGGATAGCCAGTCTTTCCGTGAGCAGCCCGTAAGCTCTCCTGCAGATTTCTGTTTTCCTGTCAAATGTGGTGGCCTGTCCTTGTTCGTCGAAGGCCATCACCACCATTGCAGCCCCGAGTCTGTGTATTTCTTCTGCCTTTTTCAGGAACGCCTCCTCGCCCTCCTTCAGGCTTATGGAGTTTAAAATGCATTTGCCCTGAGCGTTTTCCAGACCCGCGACGATGGTATCCCAATGCGAAGAATCGATCATCAGCGCCGCCTTCGCCACAGCCGGGTCGTTGGAAATGTATCTCACGAATTTCTCCATGCAGGCGCGGCTGTCCAGCATTGCGTCGTCCATGTTTATGTCAATGATGGCTGCTCCGTTCTCTATCTGCTCTGCTGCAATCTGAAGACCTGCCTCATAGTCTCCGGCTGCTATCAGCCTTGCGAATTTTCTCGAGCCCGCCACGTTCGTGCGTTCTCCGATATTCGTGAAATTGCTGTTCTTCAGGTCAATGCTGACTGCCTCCAATCCGCTCACTGTCAGGATTTTGCCATCCTTTTCGGCAGAAGCTCCACCGTCCGTGAGGCTTCTTGGACTGATGCCCTTTACAGCCTCGGCAATCGCCGCTATATGCTCAGGCGAAGTGCCGCAGCATCCGCCAACTATATTGACAATGCCTTTTTCTGCCATTGCCCTGACGGCGCTGCCCATCTGCTGAGGCGTCTCATCGTAACCGCCCATCTCATTAGGCAGACCAGCGTTAGGATAGCAGATGACGGGACATCCGGCAAAACCTGCCACTTCTTCCACGAGGGGAGTGAGGTCCTCGGCTCCAAGTGAACAGTTGAGGCCGAATGCCGTGAGAGGGTAGTGGCTGACCGATGTGTAGAATGCCTTGACGGTCTGTCCGGTCAATGTCCTTCCGCTCTTGTCATTGACAGAAACGGAGACTATCGCCGGGAAACTGCCGTTTCCGGTGATGTTTTCCAGTGCGTAGAGTGCGGCCTTCGTATTAAGCGCGTCGAAACAGGTCTCTATCAATATCAGGTCCGCTCCGCCATCGACCAGTCCGCGTATCTGTTCGTCGTATGCCGAGACCATGTCCCTGAAACTGTACGGCCTGACTTCCGGGCGGTTGATGTCCGGAGCAAGGCTGAGGGATTTGGATGTGGGACCCACGCTGCCCGCCACAAGGATACGTCTTTCCGTTACCGAATCGGCAGCCTGTCTTGCAATGCGTGCTCCTTCAAAGGCCATTCTGTAGGCCAAAGCCTCGGTTCCGTATTCCTTCTGGGATATCTTGTTGGCACTGAAAGTATTGCTCTCGATGATGTCCGCCCCGGCCTTTATGTATTCGAGGTGAATCTCCCTGATTATCTCAGGGTGCGAGAGATTCAGGCATTCATTGTTTCCCTTGAGCTCTCTTACTGCTTGACTGTCAATGATATCTGTATGGAAATCCTCTTCGGCGAGTCCGTATCGCTGAAGCATCGTACCCATCGCGCCATCCAGAATGATGATGCGTCCATTGAAAAAGTCTTTGTCAAGCATCGTTTTCGAGTTGATTGCGGAAGCCGTTACAGTGAGAGTTTCACCTTGAGCTTGGAAATCATGTCCCTGGTCATCGACTCCAGATCATATTCCGGTTTCCAGTCCCATTCCGCACGGGCGCAACTGTCGTCCATGCTGTCCGGCCAGCTGTCTGCAATGCTCTGCTTGAGCGGGTCCGGGGCATATTCCATCTCGAAAGAAGGTATTTCCTTGCGGATGGCTTCGTATATGTTTTCAGGAGCGAAACTCATGGACGCGATGTTGAATGCGTTCCTGTGGATCAGCCTTGAAGGATCTGCTTCCATGAGACTGATGGCGGCGTTCAGCGCATCCGGCATGTACATCATGTCCATAAATGTACCCGGTTTCAGCGGGCAGATGAACTTCTCACCTTTGACTGCAGAATAATAGATGTCCACAGCGTAGTCCGTGGTGCCGCCTCCCGGGAGCGTGACATTGGAAATCAGGCCCGGAAATCTCACTGCACGTGTGTCCACGCCATATTTGAGGAAATAATAGTCGCTCAGGAGCTCGGTCGTAACCTTGGAAACTCCGTACATTGTCCTGGGCCTCTGGATGGTGTCCTGAGGTGTCCCCACGTGCGGGGTGGTCGGGCCGAAGGAGCCGATGGAACTCGGCGTGAATACGGCGCATCCTTTTTCTCTGGCCACTTCCAGCACGTTCCACAGGCCGTCAATGCCGATTTTCCACGCGAGCTTGGGTTTGGACTCGGCTACCACTGAAAGCAGTGCCGCAAGATTGTATATCGTGTCAATATGATACTTCTCCACCACGGAGGCAATCATTTCCCCGTCAGTGACATCCACCACCTCACAGGGACCGGACTCTTTCAGAATTCCTTTCGGCTCGCTGCCGTGAATATAACCGACTACAACATTGTCATTGCCATAACGGCTGCGCAGTTCCATTGACAGTTCAGAACCTATCTGTCCTGTAGCTCCGATGATGAGAATTTTTTTCATTTTTGAAGTGATACATTTTCTTGGGAAATGCTGCTTTCCCCTGTTAACCAATCTTATGTGACTTATGTGACTCTTTAATGTAACCCTTTAAAAAGAGTTACTCACAAAAGTAAGCAGTTTTTTTCATCATTCCTATATGGAAAATCCAATTTTAATCCGTAATTTGCCAAGACAAAAAGACTTTACACAAAACAGACTTTATAATGTACGGAAAAATGAAAGAGCATCTCAGCAAGACTCTCACTGAGATTCGCGAGGCGGGACTCTATAAGGAAGAACGCCTGATAGAGAGTTCACAGTCAGCAGTTATCGATGTCGCTGGAAAAGAAGTGCTTAACTTCTGTGCCAACAACTATCTCGGACTGGCAAATGACCCGAGACTTGTCAAAGCTTCTGCGGCAATGATGGAGAAACGCGGTTTCGGTATGGCCTCAGTACGTTTCATCTGCGGAACACAGGACATCCACAAGCAGCTGGAAAAGGCGATCAGCGAGTATTTCCATACTGAAGACACCATCCTCTATGCCGCTTGCTTCGATGCCAACGGTGGAGTCTTCGAACCGCTTCTGACTGAGGAAGATGCCATCATTTCCGATACATTGAACCATGCGTCCATCATCGACGGCGTAAGGCTCTGTAAGGCGAAGAGATACCGTTATGCCAATGCTGATATGGCCGATCTCGAGCGTTGTCTGCAGGAGGCTCAGGCCCAGAGGTTCAGGATTATCGCCACTGACGGAGTGTTCTCCATGGACGGAAACGTGGCTCCGGTGGACAAGATCTGCGAGCTGGCAGAGAAATACGATGCCCTCGTGATGGTGGACGAGTCTCATTCAGCAGGTGTGGTAGGCGCTACCGGTCACGGCGTAAGCGAACTTACCGACACTTATGGTAGAGTGGATATTTATACAGGTACTCTCGGCAAGGCATTCGGCGGCGCTATGGGAGGATTCACCACAGGAAGAAAGGAAATCATTGACCTTCTCAGGCAGAGAAGCCGTCCTTATCTTTTCTCCAATTCATTGGCTCCTTGCATTATCGGCGCAAGTCTGGAGGTCTTCCGCATCCTGAAGGAAAGCAACGAGCTGCATGACCGTCTCGTGGAGAATGTCAACTACTTCAGAGACAGGATGATGGCTGCCGGCTTCGACATCAAACCGACTCAGAGCGCCATCTGTGCAGTGATGCTTTACGATGCGCGTCTTTCACAGGTGTTCGCGGCCAAGATGCAGGAAGAAGGCATCTATGTTACCGGCTTCTACTATCCGGTAGTGCCTAAGGACCAGGCCCGTATCCGCGTGCAACTTTCTGCGGCCCACAAGAAAGAGCATCTCGACAAGTGCATTGACGCATTCATCAAGGTCGGCAAGGAACTCGGTGTGCTGAAATAGCATTGCGAAATAAAAGGAATTGCGGCATTCTCCGGTTGATGGAAAATGCCGCAATTTTATGTTGCTTGTGTCGCTTACTTGGTGCCGAAGATCCTGTCTCCAGCGTCTCCCAAGCCAGGAACGATGTATGCGTCCTGATTCAGGTGGTCATCTACGGACGCTACATATATATCTACGTCCGGATGCTCTTTCTGTACCTGCGCGATTCCCTCAGGAGCTGCTACAAGGCACATGAGGCGGATATTGGTACATCCGCGTTCCTTCAGCATCGTCAATGCGTCGCAGGAGCTTCCTCCTGTCGCGAGCATAGGGTCGGTAACGATTACCAGGCGCTTGTTTATATCCTCAGGAAGCTTGCAGTAATAAACTACCGGCTTGTGAGTCTTCTCGTCGCGGTAGAGGCCGATGTGACCGACTTTTGCCACAGGTACCAATGTCTGGAGTCCGTCCACCATGCCGATACCTGCACGCAGAATAGGTACGATGGCAAGTTTTCTTCCTGAAACCTTCTTCGCCGTCATCTTGCAGATAGGGGTTTCGATTTCGACATCAGCCAGCGGAAGGTCGCGGGTGACCTCGTAGCCCATCAGAAGTGAAATTTCTTTAAGTAATTCGCGGAAATCCTTGGAACCGGTTTCCTTTTTCCTCATGATTGTCAGCTTGTGCTGAATCATCGGGTGGTCTATAACGTGAATTGTGCTCATTTGGCCGTTAATTTTTCGTAAAGTTACCATAATTTTTCTATTTTTGTACGATTTGAAAAACGATTTCCCATATGCTGAGAGTTTTCTGCAAGAATACCGGTACTTTTCAGGAGTTTCCTGAGGGTACGATGCTGCTCGAAATGATAGACCGTTTCGAGTTCGAACGCCCTTATGAAATCATTGCGGCGAAGGTCAATAATGTCGCACAGGGACTGAAATTCCGGGTCTATAACAACCGCGATGTGGAATTCCTGGACTATCGCTCGTACAGCGGAAGGAATGTCTATAGCCGTTCACTCTGCTTCCTGCTCTACAAGGCGGCGCAGGACGTTTTCCCGGATTGCAATGTGGTGATGAGAAGGCCGATATCCAAGGGCTTTTTCGTAAGTATCGACAAGGCTGACGGAAATCCGCTGTCCGCACTTGACGTGGCCCGAGTAAAGCAGCGTATGGCAGAAGTCGTGGAGGAGAAAACGCCGTTCCACAGGCACGAGGTGCAGATAGAGGAGGCGATAGACGTGTTCAGGAAACTGGGCCACATGGACAAGGTGAAGCTGCTGGAGTCTTGCGGCGAGGTATATATCAGCTATTATACATTGGGCGACACGGCTGACTATTATTATGATGTACTGGTCCCTGATGCCGGCTATCTCAAGGTCTGGGACTTGACCCCATATCGTGACGGAGCGATTCTGAGAGTTCCGGACAGGCATAAGCCCGAGCAGCTGGCTCCGTTCATTGAGCAGCCCAAGACTTTCGACGTGTTCGCGGAGACTATCCGCTGGAACCGCATAATGGGACTGGACAATGTCGGTGACGTGAACCAGGCCTGCATCGACGGCAAGGCGACCGACCTTATCCAGGTGGCAGAGGCATTGCAGGAAAAGAAGATAGTGCAGATAGCTGAGGAGATATTCAGCCGGTACAAATCTCCACAGAAGGTGCGCATTGTCCTGATTACCGGCCCGACCAGCAGCGGCAAGAGTACGTTCTGCAAGCGTCTGAGTGTGCAGCTGAAGGCCTGCGGTCTGCATCCGGTGTCTTTCTCTACAGATGATTATTTCGTGAACAGGCTTGATACGCCGAAGCTTCCGGACGGTAGTTATGATTTCGACAATTTCGATACTGTGGACCATGCCGCGTTGCAGAAGGATGTGCTGAAGCTTATTTCCGGTGAGACCGTGGAAGTGCCTGAGTATAACTTCGTTACCGGTATCAGGGAGTACAATGGGAAGAAACTGGCTCTCGAGCAGGGTTCCATCCTGCTGATCGAGGGGCTTCATGCGCTGAATCCTAAACTGTTGGACAATATCCCTGATTCCGAGAAGTTCCGCATCTTCATAAATACCATCACGAGCATTTCGCTGGATGACCATAACTGTATTCCGACAAGTGATAACCGTCTGTTGAGGCGTATTGTGAGGGATTTCAACAAGGGTGCGTTCACGGCCCAGGAGACTATTTCCAATTGGCCGAATGTGCGTCGTGCCGAGGTGAAGTGGATCTATCCGTACCAGGAGGATGCTGATGTCCTGTTCAATTCTGCCTACCTTGTGGAGTTTGCGGTGCTCCGCAGCCATGCAGAGAGGATCTTGGCTACTGTGCCTAAGAATTGTCCTGAATACAGTGAGGCGCACAGGCTTAAGAAGTTCCTGCATTATTTCGTCTATGTTTCTGACAAGCAGATTCCGCCTACTTCGCTGATGCGCTACTTTATCGGATAGATTGTGGGCTGTAACGGCTCTGGGTGAACTTTAAAAATCATTGATTATGAATACTTTATATAAGAAACTTTGTGCTATTCTCTTTGTCGGTCTCCTGACATTGACATTGTCTTACAGCGGCTTTGCTGCCGGTCCGGTGGAGTCTGCCGGCATTGAAAAGAATGGTGCGGCGAAGAAGGGGGACGGCGTCATCCGGATTTTAGCGATCGGGAACAGTTTTTCGCAGGATGCTGTGGAACAATATCTTTACGAGCTGTTCGATGCTGCCGGAATCAAGGTGATAATCGGCAATATGTATATAGGTGGCTGCTCGTTGGAGAGGCATTATAATTATAATAATTCTGTTTCGCTCAAGGATGCGTATGCTTACCGGAAGATTGTCGATGGGAAACGGACCAATACTCCGAATACCAGACTGATCGATGCTGTCAGGGATGAGCCGTGGGATTATATCAGTCTCCAGCAGGCGAGCGGCAAGTCGGGTCTGTATGAAACTTACAATCCGTATCTGCCTTCATTGATTTCGTATCTTCGTGAGAATGCGCCGAAGAAGGATTTCAAGCTTGTGTGGCATCAGACGTGGGCTTATGCTTCGGATTCTGACCATAGGGATTTCCCGAAATACGGGAACAGCCAGAAGGCGATGTATGAGGCGATTGTGTCTGCGGCCAGGAAGGCGTTGAAGGACAATGATTTCGATGTCCTTGTTCCGTCCGGTACTGCGATTCAGAATGCGAGGACTTCGTATGTGGGGGACAAGTTCAACAGGGACGGTTACCATCTGGAGCTGAATTATGGCCGTTATACTGCTGCCTGCACGTGGTTTGAGGCGATTTCCGGAAAGTGTGTTGTGGGCAATTCCTATGCGCCGGATTCTGTAGATGAGGGCAAGAAGGAGGTGGCGCAAAATGCTGCCCACTATGCTGTGCGTCATCCGTATCGCGTCACTATAATGAAACGCTTCCGCAGTGAAGTTCAGTGATATTTGAATGTGATGAGGCGCAAGGACAGGGGGCTGCGCTTGAGAGGACTTGCCGCCCTCGGCACGAGAGGGAGGGGCCCACGAAGTGGGAGGGCCTGGTCCTCTCAAGTGCTCCGCCTGTCACGGCGGCACGTTAGCTATAATAAATTAGATATGAAAAGATTGAGCATATTATTGGGGATAGGAATGTTGATGGCGTCGGTGCAGGGGACTGCGGCCGGCTATAAGGCAGTTGCGGACATGGCGGCGTTCAGGAAAGAGCTGGCGTCCAAGACATCGGCATTGACCACGATTCAGGCGAAGTTCGTCCAGACCAAGTACCTGAGCGTATTCAGCAGGGAAATGAAATCCGAAGGACGGTTCTACTGGCAGAAGACCGACAAGATCTGCCTCGACTACCGTACACCGGTCGCCTACGAAATCGTCATCAACGGCGATAAGATCAAGACCGTAAACGCTGGCAAGGCCTCCGTCATTGACACCAAAGGAAATCCCATGATGGACCAGATGAGTACACTCATAACATCCTGTATGACAGGCGACTTGACCAAGCTTGGCGCTGATTTCACCGTGAACGTGGAAGAGTCCGTGGCCGATTACAGACTCACCATCATCCCGAAATCGAAGACAGTCCGCGCATATATCGACAAGATGGTTATCCTGCTGAACCGTAAGGACTTGTCCGTGAACCGGCTGACCATGTACGAGAATGCTTCCGACTATACGATGTATGACTTTACAGATAAGAAATTCAATGCGGCGATACCTCAGACTGTCTTCAATATGCGTTAGCCTCGCATTGACGACCTCCTGCTTTCCGAAACTCCTCGTTTCCGAATTGCCTCAGGCCCAGAATGTCCAGGAACAGACCGCGACATTCGAACCTCGCACCTTTACATTTACATTGGGCGTAGGGAAACGGCAGCTGTCGGGAATAATGCTGGCCAAACCTGTTGAGGAAGGCTCGTGGAGAGTAGTAGGAACCACATATTTCGGAATGACATTGTTCGACATGACAGTCTCCAGAGACAGTTACGTCACCAACTACGTCGCAGACGCCATAAGCAGAGATGCCTTCTCGGCATTCCTTGCTTCCAAACTCAGAAAATCATTATCAATGTAACGCACGATGCCAGAAAACGAGATATATAACTACGCGCCGGAAGCGAACAATGCTGTGGCTAAATCTCCTCAAGAGTGCCGCAAAGCCTTGAAAGACCTGGGCTGCTGCGTGATAATCCCGACCTACAACAACGACGGAACACTCTCGCACGTCATCTCCGAAGTTCTGCAATACTCTGAAGACGTGATAGTTGTGGATGACGGCAGCACTGACACCACACCTGAAATCATCCGGTCATTCGGAAATGCCATAAAATCATTGACCCAGGAGAAAAACCAGGGCAAGGGCGTGGCGCTCCTGTGCGGAATGGTCTATGCGAAAAGATACGGATTCAAGTATGCCATCAGCATTGACTCCGACGGACAGCATTATCCTTCAGACCTCCCGATTTTCGCGGAATCGATAAGCAAAATGCCTGATACACTGATAGTCGGGGCACGGAACCTGCGGGCCGAGGGAATGCCCGGCAAGAATACATTCGCGAACCGTTTCTCCAATTTCTGGTACAAACTCGAAACCGGAATACGCCTCGACGACACGCAGTCCGGCTACAGAGCCTACCCGCTTGACAAGATCGAATTGGGCTCGAGATTTCTCACCGGCGGATACGAATTCGAACTCGAAATCCTCGTCTTCTCCGCATGGAGAGGAACCAATGTCGTCAATGTCCCTATCCGCGTCTATTATCCGCCTGAAGGAGAGCGCGTCTCGCACTTCAAGCCGTTCCGTGACTTTACGAAAATCAGCATACTGAATACCATCCTCGTACTGTATTGCCTGCTCTGGCGCTGGCCCGTGAACTTTTTCAGAAAGCTAACGTGGAAGAATTGTAAATCATTCATTGATAGATACATAATTCATTCGCCTGAGAGCAATGCGAGAATAGCGTCAGCGATAGCGCTCGGCGTATTCATGGGGGTAGCCCCGATATGGGGGTATCAGATGATATGCGCATTTGCATTGGCCCATCTGCTGAAACTGAACAAAGTCATAACGCTCGTGGCATCGAACATAAGCCTTCCTCCACTCATTCCGTTCATCATATTTGCCGGATACTGGGTCGGATGCGTCCTGTTCGCCAAACCGGTCCTTCTGACGCCGGAAAACATAACGCTCGCATCTATCGGATCAATGCTTCTGCAATATGTGGTAGGCAGCATTGTCTTCGGCGCGCTCCTGTCGGCATTCAGCTGGTGCCTCTCGATGTCCCTGCTGGCCATTTTCCGGAAATCCCCTGATAAACCTGCATCCAATGTCTAAAATCTTTACACGACTATATATCTGGTTCCGCTCGCATAAGACGGTATTTTGGATAACGCTGATACTCAGCGTGTTGTCAATGTGTCTTATGGCATCGCGGATCGAGTTTGAAGAGAACGTCACCTCATTTTTTCCGTCATCGAAAAACTCATCGCATCTCGCAGACGTCTATTCTCACCTGAAAGTGAGCGACAAGATAGTCGTGATGTTCACTCCTGAGCAGGAAGACGACAATCTGCTGTCAGAAGCATCGGAGCGACTCGGCGAACTGTTTTCTGATTCGGAGGATAAGTGTCTGATAGACAATTATATGTGCGAAGTCGGACAGGCCGATATGAGCGAAATGATGAACTTCATCCTCGGCTATCTTCCGTGCCTGATGGATGACAGTGATTTCCGGCGTCTGGAGGAACTGGACCGTCCTTCAGCAGTCGATTCCGCCATAATGAACGACTACGTGAACCTGATATCTCCGGCAGGATTTGCGATGAAGGACTACATACTCGCAGATCCATTGGCCATAGGAAGCAGCGTACTCGGACGCACCGCAGAACTGAACCCAGTATCCGAATACAAAGTCCGTTCAGGACACGTCTTCACCCCGGACGGCAGGACAATGCTGACCTTCATCGAACCAGCATTCCCGTCAGGCGAGACCGCTCACAACGACGACCTTGTCGATCTGATTGAAGCTTCCTTGCACACTCTCTCTGAAGAATTCCCGAGCATCTCGCTCCACTATTTCGGCGGCCCGGTCATGAGCGTGTACAACGCACGTCAGATAAAACGCGACACCTATTCCACGTCGATAGTAGCCCTCATAATCATAGTCCTGTTCATCCTCGCGGTATTCAAGCGGAAACGCTCCGTGTTCCTGATATTGTGCCCGGTGTTGTACGGCGCATTGTTCGCCTTGGCATTGTCCTGGCTCATTCAAGGCACCATTTCCGGCATCGCAGTTGGAGCGGGAGCGGCGATAATGGGCGTGGCGCTGAGCTACTCGATACACCTTCTGGCGCACCAGAATCACGTACATACCATCGAACAGCTGCTTGACGAACTGTGCAGCCCGATGATTATCGGAAGCGTCACCACCATAGGCGCCTTCGCCGGACTGCTTTTCACCTCTTCCAAACTGCTTCAGGACTTCGGCCTTTTCGCATCCCTCACATTGCTCGGGACAATGATATTCTGCCTCGTTTTCCTTCCGCAGTTCCTCACGGCGCAGGCTGACCTCCGGGAAGGACGCATACTCAGAGGTATTGAAAAATTCAGCTCCTATCCGTTCCACAAGAACAAATGGCTTGTCGGCGCACTGATAATATTGACAGTCGTATGCACCTACATGTCCACCAAAGTCGGTTTCGACAGCGACATGATGGATCTGACCTACTGGGAGCCGAAACTGAAAGAGGCGGAGACGATTCTTAGCGGCAAGACCGAGGTCAATGCAGATGCCGGCGTCGCCGTGGGAGTTGGCAAGCCAGTCGCTGAGGAGTCTGAGTCCGGAGAGAAGAGCCTGTCCGGCGTCGCCGAGGGAGTTCAGGTCAATGAAAAGAGCGTGATGTTCGTGAGCGTGGGTAAGACGGCAGGGGAGGCCTTCGCCGCACAGAAAAAGACATTGGCCCAGCTCGATTCACTGAAAGCCAAAGGCTTGATACACAGCTATTCAGATGGCGGTTCGTTTATCCGCAGTCAGGAAGAACAACAGGCTAATCTTGCGAAATGGCACGCATGGTGGACAGAAGAACGTGTGGCCAGACTGAAAAGCGAAGTTGCGGAAGCAGCCGTCAAACACGGATTTCGCGAAGACTCGTTCGATGCCGCACTGACCTCGCTCGTAAATAATTGTGAAACAATAGATTATTTTAGCGGAGAAGGTATGCCGGAAGCTGTGTCAGCGTGGCTCGGAAACTCTGACGACCTGAAAATGCTCATAACCAGAGTCAGCCTCGACGAAAGCCGGATTGACCAGGTTTACGGCACATTCTCGGACAGGGCAGACCTTGTCATCTTCGACCAGGCCTATTTCGCAAACCAGGCAGCCAAGAGCATCAACGACGACTTCTACCTGATACTCTTCATCTCCTCATGCCTCATCTTCTTCGTTCTATGGCTATCTTACGGCAGACTCGAACTCGCATTGCTCAGCTTCCTGCCGATGGCCGTGGGATGGCTGATAATCACCGGAATAATGGGCATACTCGGGGTCCAGTTCAATATCGTGAACATTATCCTCTCCACCTTTATCTTTGGTATGGGTGACGACTTCAGCATCTTCATTCTCGAAGGCCTGCTGCACAAATACAAGACCGGTCGCGAACTGCTGAACTCGCACAAGACCGCCATCTTCTTCTCGTCATTCACGATGATAGTCGGCATAGGCGCCATCATTTTCGCCAAGCACCCGGCCCTTCACTCCATTGCACTCATCACCATACTCGGAATGGTAGCGGTGGTGCTGATATCCTATACCGCAGAACCATTGATATTCAATGCTTTCGTAACACGTCCGACATCGCAGGGGAGACCTCCATATACATTCGGAATGATAGTCCGCAACCTGGCGTTCTATGTGCCGACCGTGCTCGGATGCTTTATAATATTGGTACTCACCTTGTTGCTTCTGTGTCTGCCGATCAGACGAATACATAAGCAGGCATTGGTCTCCAAGATGCTTCATGTCGGCTGCAAGGTGCTCGTAGCGGTGACACCTGTCATAAAATCTGTACGGATAGACAGCGAACTGGTCGATCCGGAAGAAAAAGATGGTAGCGACGTCAAGGCCAATAATGTCCGCCAGTCCGGAGCATCCTGCAGCACTGTAGAACCCGGAATCATCGTGGCGAACCATCAGTCATCGCTTGACATTATCCTGCTGATGGCAGCCTTTCCTAAAGTGAAATTCTTCGTGGCCGACTGGGTGAAAAACTCCCCTCTGTTCGGACCTATCGCAGAATACCTCGGATATTACGTCCGCTCCGAAGGATATGAAGGCTCATTGACAAATCTCAAGAACGACATCGAACAGGGCTGGAGCCTCGTGATATTCCCTGAAGGCACCCGCACGACTGACGGAATCATCAGGAGATTTCACAAGGGCGCATTCTATCTCGCTTCTCAGGTCAATGCTCCTGTCACTCCGGTCGTGTTCTACGGCAACTGGCGGATAATGCCGAAAAATCATTGCTTCACCATTACGCGTGGCCTGTCCGTGATGCAGGTGCTCGAGCCTGTGAAGACGGAAAACATTGACTATCACGACTTGGCAAAGCGAGTCGCGACATTGGTCAAAGACAGTTACGCGAAACTCTGCGACAGATATGACAGGCCGGAAAACCCGTATTTTGCTGCGACATTGGCCTCGGCTTATATATATAAAGGTCCAGTGACCGAGTGGTATGTGAGGGTGAAAATGAAGATGGAGAAGAACTATGCCTTCTTCGATTCTATGCTTCCTGATTCCGGTCAGATTACGGATATCGGCTGCGGAATGGGCCAGATGGACTTCATGCTGTCGATGTACAAGCCGGGGCGCAAGATTCTGGGAATCGACTATGACGACGAGAAGATAACGGTGGCTCAGCAATGCTGGCTGAACAAGTGCCTGGGCGGCCTGTCATTCAGATGTGAAGATGCTTCGCAGGCGGAATTGCCGGAAAGCGATGCCTTCATCATCAGTGACATGATGCATTATCTCAGTGCTGAAAAACAGCTGGAACTTATACAGCGATGCGCGTCTAAGCTTAAGAGTGGCGGATTGATCCTGGTGCGTGACTCTGATTCTGAAAATGCTGAAGGACAGAAGATAACGGCATTGAGCGAAGTGTTCTCCACCAAGATTCTGAGGTTTAATCGGACAGAGGGCGAACTGAGCTACATATCCCAGTCGAGGATGGAGGAAATCGCACGTAAGACAGGGCTCTCGATGAAAGTGAAAGCGAATGACGAGATTACATCCAACACATTTTACATTTTGAGGTTGGAGTAGGTATAATATATAATTGAAGCCGAAATGAAAATTGTCCTGAAAATATTCAAGTGGACGCTGACCGTGATATTGGCGATGGTGCTGGTGGCGGTTCTGGTCTGCGTCGGCCTTCACTCAAGCGCTGACCTTGCAGAGCCGGCGTTTACACCATCCGAATCACAGGCTGTCCAAGTCGGTGACAGCCTCCGCCTCTGGGTAAGTCCTGCTGCTTCCCGAGATACTTCGGCGAAAACTGACGGCGACTCAGAAACTGAAACCTCGGACAGCCCCCGAGCCATAGCCCCCACAGCCAATCCTGCGGAGATCAATGCCCTGAGACTCAGCGAGTCCGGACTTTGGGAAATGAGAGTCATCGGCAATGCCTTCGAGCGTGGAGAAGCCATCGGAAAACTCGCTCCTGAACTGCTTTACGATCAGGAAAAAGCTTTCGCGGGCAAACTTTTCGAGATAGTTCCGAGCCGGAGTTACAGGAAGCTGCTGCACTATTTCATCACCATTTTCAACAGGCGTTTAGGGGCCAATGTGCCACTGGAATACCGTCAGGAAATCAAGGCGATGTCCACCGCCTGCACGGATGAATTCGAGGAGTTCGGCAATGCCTACGAGCGCCAGATGCAGTATCATTCTGCCCATGACATTGGTCACGTCATGCAGGACTATATGCTGGTGGGATGTACCTCATTCGCATCGTGGGGCGAGGGTACAGCAGACGGTAACCTCCTGATAGGTAGAAACTTCGACTTCTATATGGGCGAGGAATTCGCTCGGAACAAACTTGTCATGTTCGAAAAGCCTGACACCGGATATGCTTATGTGTCAGTTACTTGGCCAGGAATGACAGGAGTCCTCAGCGGAATGAACACCGAAGGACTCACGGTCACCATCAATGCCTCCAAACTCGAAACACCGTCGATGTCGGCCACCCCGATATCCATATTGACCAAGGAGATACTCCAGTACGCATCGGACATCGACGAGGCTGTACGTATCGCCGCTTCACGCCAGACCTTCGTGTCGGAATCCATATTGATAGGCTCCGCAAAAGACGGCAGAGCGGCAATCATCGAGAAAACCCCGTCTGAGATGGCGGTCTATGACCCCGCTTCAGGCAATCCGGACATAAATCACATCATCTGCACGAACCACTATCAGTCCACCACCTTCAGGGATAATCCTGTAAATCAGGACAATATCAGGATGTCCGACAGCATGTGGCGATTCAGAAGAGTGGAACAACTGCTGGACAGCGCAGGGACATTGACTCCGGAAAAAGCAGTGCAGATACTGCGCGACAAGAAAGAACTCGACGGCGAAGAAATAGGATATTGCAATGAACTGGCCATCAATCAGTTGCTTGCGATGCACTCGGTAGTGTTCTGCCCGGTTGAACATAAGATCTGGGTGTCCACGTCGCCATGGCAATGCGGCAGGTTTGTCTGCTATGACATTGACAAGGTATTCGCCTCCGACTTCAGAGGCGAAATCAGAAACGCCTCAGAGGACATCTCGCAGGACCCTTTCGTGGAAACGGAAGATTATCGCAAAGTGCTGGAATTCAAGGAACTGCTTCCGAAAGTCAGAAAGGCGGCAGGGGAGAGAAGACAGATGGATGAAGATTCATTGACATATATCATTTGCCTCGACTCGTTGTACTATGGCGGCTACAATGCGGTGGGCGATTATTTCCGTGCGATGGGACAGCGGGAAAAAGCGCGGGAGTATTGGGGTGCTGCATTGGCGAAGAAGATGAAACTCGCTGAGAGACAGTATATTGAAAATAAAATAAGATAGAGATGAACATATTGGTTACAGGGGCCGGCGGGCAGCTCGGACGTGAGATGATACGCGCAGTCGAAGGTACATCACACAGGTATTTCTTCACCACGCGGCAGGACTTGGATATCGCTGATACTGAGGCGGTACGCGTGATGGTGCAGGACAATGGAATCGACCTCATTGTGAACTGCGCGGCATATACTGACGTGAACAGGGCTGAGTCAGACAGGGAGACAGCTAACCTGATGAACCATGTGGCCGTGGAAGGCATGGCGAGTGTGATGAAAGAGCGCGGAGGAACATTGATCCATATTTCTACGGACTATGTTTTCGACGGCAATGCTTGCGTTCCGTACCGTGAAACTGACCCCACCTGTCCTGTAAGCGTCTATGGCGAAACCAAACTGAAAGGTGAGCAGGCAATCATTGACTCCGGATGCAATTACTTGATTTTCAGAACATCGTGGCTGTATTCTGAGTGTGGCAAGAACTTCGTGAAGACGATGTTAGGGCTATTCGCCACCAAGGACCGTGTAAATGTCGTTTTCGACCAGGTGGGCACGCCGACTTACGCTGGCGACCTGGCTGCTGCCGTGGCATACATTATCGAGAGCGGACAGACAGGAAAGAGCGGAATCTACCACTACAGCAATGAGGGAGTCTGTTCCTGGTATGATTTCGCAAAACGCATCTGCGAACTGAGCGAAAGTGCTTGTGAGATAAGCCCTTGCCATAGCGATGAGTTCCCGAGTCCGGTGGCGAGGCCGCATTATTCCGTGATGGACAAGACATTGGTCAAGACTGTTTTCGGCCTGAAAATTCCACATTGGAACGATTCGTTGGAGGTGTGTTTGGAAAAAATTTGACTAAACTGACGCCATGATCTGCGGAAAGTTTTTTTTCTAACTCCTTTATTCTTAATAAATTACAAGGGGGGGGGTAAATTGCGTCTGAAATGAACTGAATATGAACCAGTTATTTGGCGAAAACCGGTTGCTCGTTACGTCTATATTGACTATCTTTGTAGAGTTTTTTTTGACAGACAAAATTCGGGGGCAGAAGTCAATAAATGAAATACAACGATGTTATTATGGAGATTTGTGAGAAAACATCGGACCTGAGCCGTCCTTTTGCCTTTAGAAAAGGTGACGACATAAAATAGAAAACAGTCGATGAAACTGGATAGTACAGATGCGTTTTCTATAGCTTCAGAGCAGAATCCTTCCGAGCGGAAATCAGTCCGTCCGGAGGTAAGTTCGTGTAAAGACTGGTGCTATGTCTATGTGCATCATGCCAAGCTTCCGGCCGTCGTGGAGCGGTTCGCGAAGGATGATGTGTTCCATGTCTTTGCACATAAGGCGGTGAATGGCATGCTGTTCATTCAGGGAAAAGTCCGCGCTGTGAAGAAATATCTTCAGGACAATTTCCAGTCACTTTATCTCGTAAATGATTGTGGCACAGGACGTGAGGCGGTCATACGCGACAGCGTGATGAAGGCGTTTATGAAGGTTCTCGAGATAGATCCGGACAGAGTCAGATTTATGCTAAAGCCGATTTCCGAATATGCCGAAGGCAATCCTCTTCTCCGTATAACGTCAGGTGTGTTTGAAGGCCTTGAAGGTTATGTCATACGCATTGACAGAGACAGGAAACTCGTCATGGCTGTGGGAGACAGGACCATCGCAATTTCTGGCGTGAACAAGGAATCCTTCGAGAAGGTAGAAGACTACGACAGGATGATGGAACTATTGGATAACCATTGATCTCTGAATTTATAACTATTTAAAAACCAATTAAATACTGATATGAATATTGTACAGAAAATCTCCAATTGGTATTTCTCCGGAAAGGCGCTGCCATATTGGGGACTGCTGATTCTTGATTGCTGCATAGTGGCTTTCTCTGGTTATGTCGGATACTATTTTGATCTGGGAGGGGACGGTTTCGCTGAGAATTTCTGGCCAATGACGGCAGCAAATCTGCTGGCGCTGGTCCCGTTCGCGATATCGTTCAAGCTCTTCCATACCTACTCCGGAATTGTAAGGTACTCGTCATTTATTGACCTTCAGAGAGTTGCGACTGCTGCATTTACCGGTTCAGTGGCATTCTATCTGATAGGATATGTCACCGGAGCAGTATTCCCGAATCAGACGATATTCTATTTCCCTAAGTTAAATACAGCCGTTACCGTCTTCATTCTCAGTACATTGCTGCTGTGGGTGGAGCGTATATTGGTAAAGGGGCTTTTCGACTCCTTCCATCTGGACGGCGCACTTCCTGTGGCCATCTATGGAACCAAGGCGGGTGGAATCAGCATTGCCAAGAGCATTGTCTCCATCAAGGACAAGAAGTATTCGCTCCATGCTTTCGTTTCAGACGGACCCGAGATGAAGGGCGCCTATATCATGGGCAAGCCTGTCTATCAGAATGGGGCAAAAATCGCCGAGAAACTGCGTGACGAGGGTGTGAAGGCTCTGCTCGTCTCGCCGCTCAAGACCGAGAGGTTCCGCCAGAACCAGGAAATGGTGGATGATTTCCTCAATGCAGGCCTCAAGATTCTTATGATGACCAATGCGGAGGAATGGGATGGAAAAGACATTTCATTGACACATAATCAGTTGCATGATGTGGCAATCGACGATCTCCTGCCGAGGGACAAGATTGAGGTCGATATGGAGGCCATCGGAAAACTACTGAAGGGACGCCGGATACTGATTACTGGCGCTGCCGGTTCCATCGGCTCCGAGATGGTGAGACAGATCGCGAAATTCTCGCCGGCGGAGATGACATTGATCGACCAGGCGGAGACCCCTATGCACGATATCAGGCTGATGATGTCGGAGCATTACCCGCATATCCATAACGAGACCATCGTCACCAGCATTACCAATGCTGAGCATATGGAGCGCATCTTCTCCGAGCACAAGCCTGAATATGTGTTCCATGCGGCTGCCTACAAGCATGTTCCGATGATGGAGGACGACCCGGCCATCGCCGTGCAGAACAATATATACGGTACGCGCGTGATAGCGGACCTCGCCGTCAAATACGGAACGAAGAAGTTCGTGATGATTTCTACCGACAAGGCGGTGAATCCGACCAATGTCATGGGCTGCAGCATGCGTATCTGCGAGATATACTGCCAGAGTCTCAACCAGGCCATCAAAGACGGTAAGGTTCAGGGAGTTACACAGTTCGTCACTACCAGATTCGGAAACGTGCTCGGCTCCAACGGCAGCGTGATACCGATATTCAAGAAGCAGATCCGAAACGGCGGACCGATCACCGTCACCCATCCGGACATCATCCGTTACTTCATGCTGATTCCGGAAGCCTGCAAGCTCGTGCTTGAGGCAGGGACCATGGGCAAGGGCGGCGAGATCTTCGTCTTCGATATGGGCAAGCCGGTGAAGATCGTCGATCTGGCCAAGCGTATGATAGCCCTTTCAGGAGCGAAGAATGTGGAAATCCAGTTTACGGGACTTCGTGACGGCGAGAAACTCTATGAAGAGGTGCTCAACGACAAGGAGGAGACCATCCCTACCACCAATCCTAAGATCATGGTGGCGAAAGTCCGTGAGTATGATTATGATACGGCTTGTGCCAATGAGAAGAGACTCCTCGAGGAATCGCGCACTTTCGACGATATGGACATCGTCCGCATCATGAAGGAGATCGTGCCGGAGTACAAGAGCCGTCACTCGAAATATGAAGTTTTGGATAAAGCAATATAAATTATGAAAGAGTGCAATGATATCAGAGTGGCTGTCGCCGGAACAGGTTATGTAGGCCTCAGTATCGCTACGCTTCTTTCACAGAAGCATCATGTGACCGCAGTGGACGTCATCCCTGAAAAAGTGGAGAAACTGAACAACAGGATTTCGCCTATCCAGGATGACTACATCGAGGATTTCCTGAAGAACAGGAATCTCGACCTCACGGCCACGCTCGACGGCGAGTCAGCATACAAGGATGCGGATTTCGTGGTGATTGCAGCACCGACCAATTATGACAGCAAGAAAAACTTCTTCGACACATCACATGTGGAGGAAGTCATTGAACTGGTGCTGAAGGTAAATCCTGATGCGGTTATGGTCATCAAATCCACTGTTCCTGTGGGTTATACGGCATCTGTCAGGGAGAAATTCTCATATCGTGAGCGTCAGGCTGACGGCACGATGAAGGTGGTGACTCCGAATATCATTTTCGCACCGGAGTTCCTGCGTGAGTCCAAGGCCCTCTATGACAACCTCTACCCGAGCCGTATCATTGTCGGTTTCGAGCAGGGCAATGCTTCCCTCGAAGAGGCTGCTCACACATTCGCCCGGCTCATCCACGAAGGAGCATTGAAAGAAGAGGTTCCTGTCCTGTTCATGGGCAGCACCGAGGCTGAGGCCGTGAAGCTTTTCGCCAATACTTATCTGGCGCTCCGAGTAAGTTATTTCAATGAACTCGACACCTATGCTGAGATTAAAGGTCTTGATACTCAGTCGATTATAAATGGTGTTTGTCTGGATCCGCGAATTGGCTCCCAGTATAACAACCCTTCATTCGGCTACGGCGGATATTGCCTTCCTAAGGACACCAAGCAGCTTCTCGCCAACTACAATGACGTTCCCGAGAATCTTATCCAGGCCATCGTCGATTCGAACAGCACGAGAAAAGACTTCATTGCAGACCAGGTACTTACTAAGGCAGGCTACTACAGCAGCAACAGCCAGTGGAACAGCACTCAGGAGAAGAAATGCGTCATCGGCGTATATCGTCTGACCATGAAGTCCAACTCGGATAACTTCCGCCAGAGCGCCATCCAGGGCATTATGAAGCGCATCAAGGCCAAAGGAGCAGAGGTCATCATCTACGAGCCTACTCTCGAGAACGGCACTCATTTCTTCGGAAGTGAGGTGGTCAATGACCTCGCAGCGTTCAAGTCCCGTTCGCAATGCATTATTGCCAACCGCTATGACGTCTGCCTCGATGACGTTCAGGACAAGGTCTATACACGCGACATTTTCAAGAGAGACTAAGATGCTGGAATACAATATCTCTTTGTACAGAAAGACAGTCCTCGTGACTGGTGCAGCTGGATTTATCGGCAGCAATTTAGTGAAAAGGCTGTTTCATGAATTCAACGGTATTAAAATCGTCGGAATTGATTCGGTAACAGATTATTACGACGTTAATATCAAATATGCCAGACTCGAGGAAATCGCGGCATTGGACAAGGACTGGACCTTCGTGAAAGCGAGCATTGCCGATAAGGGCATTGTCAATGAACTTTTCTCGAAGTACCATTTCTCTGTGGTTGTGAATCTCGCTGCGCAGGCCGGAGTGCGTTATTCCATAACTAATCCAGACGCGTATATCGAGAGCAACCTGATAGGTTTCTACAATATTCTTGAAGCTTGTCGCCACAATGAAGTGGAGCACCTTGTATATGCTTCATCGTCAAGTGTTTACGGCTCGAACAAGAAGGTGCCGTACTCCACTGACGACAAGGTGGACAATCCTGTAAGTCTCTATGCCGCGACGAAAAAGAGCAACGAACTGATGGCGCACGCCTATTCTAAGCTCTACAACATACCTTCCACCGGACTGCGCTTCTTCACTGTTTACGGCCCTGCAGGACGTCCGGACATGGCATATTTCGGTTTTACGAACAAACTCGTGAAGGGGGAGACCATCAAGATATTCAACTACGGTAACTGCAAACGTGATTTTACTTATGTGGATGATATCGTGGAGGGAGTAGTGCGTGTCATGCAGCACGCTCCTGAGAAGCAGACTGGAGAAGACGGTCTGCCTGTGCCTCCGTACAAGGTCTATAACATCGGCAACAGTCATCCTGAGAACCTGCTCGAGTTCGTGGATATCCTCCAGCAGGAACTGCTCCGTGCAGGAGTCCTCCCGCAGGACTACGACTTCGATTCGCACAAGAAACTCGTTCCAATGCAGCCGGGCGATGTTCCTGTAACATACGCTGATACCACGCCACTCGAAAACGACTTCGGCTTCAGGCCATCCACACCGTTGCGTGATGGCCTCCGTGCTTTCGCCCAGTGGTACAAGCGCTATTATGGAGAGAAGGAGTAGATGAACGACTTCGTGGCGTCGATAATGCTGATGGGGGCGATGGCATCGACAGACGGTTATCTTCCGTATTGGATGACGACCAATCAGTATGGACTGATGCCTGAGCGCAGAGGGGGACTGGCACTGTTGCAGGTTTATTCTCAGAGTGACAAGTCCAGGACTATACAGTACAGTTGCGGCGTTTCATTGGCGACCAATGCCTATCATAATCCACTCGACCCGTCATCCCGGACGGTCAATCTGATGGCCGATGAACTCTATGGCTCTGTCAAGTGGAAACTCTTGACTCTGGACATTGGCATAAAACATAGAGAGAACGACTTTATCGGTGCATCGCGGGAATTGGGCTCATTGTCAGTGACCGGCGGGCATCTTGTGGAGACGGGAAATGCACGCTCGATGCCCGGGTATCTCATCTCCTTGGACCCCGTGGCCTTGCCATTGACCAAAAAACATTTGTGGCTCTATGGTGCGTACGGCGATTATATGACGATGGACGACCGCCATGTCGAAGGTGCATTGGTCCACAGAATGAGGGTAGGGCTGCGATATGCTGCGACAGACAGGCTGTCATTCGACGCGGTGATCGACCATTACGCGATGTGGGCAGGTCATCATCCTACAGATGTCAGCTATCCGGTGACGATAAAGAACTATATCAAGGTGGTGACCGGCCGCCATGCAGGAGAAGGCGGAACCATGAGCGACAGACTGAATGTCATCGGCGACCAGGGAGGAAGCGAGATTTTCAGGGTTACATATCGTGCCGACAAATGGACTGTCACGGCTCAGCACGACATTCCATACAATGACGGTTCAGGAATGGGATTCTACAATTTCCCTGACGGAGTCAATACGCTGTCATTCAGTTTCACTGACAAGAACAGATGGGTAAGCGACATCCTGTATGAACACCAATATACCCTGTACCAGTCGGGACCGATAAACGGCGAGATGTTCGATGACAAAGGCAATTCCATCACGCCGCCTGGAGTATCTACGGTAGGCATTGATGACTACTTCGCCAACGCCTATTACAGATCCGGCTGGACCTATCACGGAAGGGTAATCGGCGACCCGCTGTTCCTGCCGCGTGGTGTTCACGAGCAGACGTGGACGTCAGCGCGTGTGAATAGGGGCATAGAGAACAATCGCGTGAAGTCGCATCATCTGGGCCTCGGCGGAAAGCTTTTCCGCAAGCACCCCTACAAACTGATGCTGACCTACACAGAGAACTACGGTACCTACCAGGCTCCCTACACGGGCGAGTCCCAGATCCAAAAGCCCTGGGGAACGGTCCATGAAACCGGTCTGAAGCAGATTTCCGCCGCTTTCACAGGCCAGATAGAATCCGTCTTCCGCATCCCCGGCCTCTCCGTCCTGTACGGCCTCTACCTCGACAAAGGCCAGCTCTACCATGACGCCATCGGCCTCACCGTCGGTGTCAGATACACCCTCGGCCGCGGGGAAGTGAAACATAATGAAACTTTTCATAAACCTTTGTAATATTGGGATTTATGAATATCTTTATGTAAAGAATTTGATGATATGTTGGGAATTAAAGTATGATAAAACCGCAAGGAGACATCTCTTAAGAGATATCTCCCATTGGCAACTGGATGCTAAACAGAAAAATCAAACTTATTGTCTAATATAGCCTAATGTTCCCTAGACTTTCGGCGATATCCACGAATAAGTTCTTTCTTACCATTTCGCACTCTAACATAAGGGGCGACTCTGGTTACTGACGATTTTTTTGTTTTATCGTCATCGAAAAATTCGATCGTTAGTTTAACCTTTTTCATTGTATATAAAAATTGTGATTGTAAAAAGGATATTGGCCTCTCGAAATAATCTAGACCATCCGAGTTGTAGAGTAAAAAAAGAAGAGCAGTTGCTAGGGACAACTACTCTCTTAATTTCGAAAAAGATTAAAGTCTAACCCCTCAAATCCAAATCACATTTTTTATATCTGGAGGCAAAGATATGAAAATTTCTTTGGAAATCAATGTTTTGTAAAAAAAAAAGAAATGGAAAAGACACCTGAATTCGATTATTCAGATGTTCCAGACTACACCGACGAAAACGTAAGCACGAAAATCATGAAGATAATCCAGAGCTACGTGGGCGTGGTGAACAAGATGGTTTGGAGAAAGTATTAGGTTATTATTTGCTATTTCGAATACTCCTTATTTAATTAACACATTAACAAATCCAGTCTGATATGTTTAAAAGCATTGAAATTGAACACTTTCGTGGCATAAGTCACGCGAAAATTGACGGACTGAAAGAAGTTAATATATTCTTCGGAAAGAACAATTGCGGCAAGTCTTCACTACTTGACGCCATCTTTCTGATATCAGGATTGTCGAATCCGAAACTGCCGATCAACATCAATCTGCTGAGGAACTACCTGCGATTCGAGCCGTCAGACCTGGCATTGGATTTCTATACACTTGACACTTCGCGGCCAATCAAGATCAAGGCATCAAACGACGAAGTGCGGGAACTTATGATTTCTCTGTTCGAATCAGCTGCCAGCCGTATAGACTTGCTTGGAAACGAGAATAACATATCTTCAACTGATACCAAGAACCGTTATGGTCTTGTGTTGAAATGCAAGATAAATGGGCATCCAGTCGAGTCGTCCATCACCCTTTCTCATAAAGGCGTAGAAAACAACGATTACGAGCAAAGTGTCAAATATGATTCAGATTATAAAGAGAATCTAACTTGTCGATATCTTTCACCAAAGTATGACTTTTACACTTCAATAGAAAGTCTGACAGAGATTCTTAAAAACAAGGATGAACAGTTCATTCTCGAAGCGTTGCGCATTATCGAACCGATGATAAAAGACATAGTACTGTCACAGAATGAAGTGCTCGTCGATGTCGGCCTGAACAAGCGAATACCTATCAATGTGATGGGAGACGGTGCCCGCAAGATTCTTTCTATCCTCACGACGATTTATGAATGCCGTAACGGAATCGTCTTGATAGACGAAATCAGCAATGGATTCCACTATTCCGTAATGAAAGCTTTATGGCAAACAATTTTGTTGGCGTCCACAAAGAATAACGTCCAGATATTTGCGACGTCCCATGATTTGGATTCAATTAAGGGATTGCGTGATGCCGCTCTTCATGATGAAGGTGACAAAGTAGCATTCTTCAAACTTCAGCATACAGCCGATGCAGAATTGAAGTCATACTGCTACACCACCGACAGTATCGATTATATGTTGAACCAGGAAATCGAGGTAAGGTAGGATGAACAAGATATTTATAGAAGCGAAGAAACCTCAAACTTCTGAGTATTGTTTATTGGAAACCATCTTGAAGAATAAATTTCCGGACAAAATTTACAACATAATCTGCATGGACGGCGTGGACAATCTTTTTAATCAGGGCATTTTGACTCTGATCCGGACCTTTCAGGATAATGGAGATAAGGTGATTGTCATTCTAGACGCAGATACCATTGACAAAAAATGGGGATTTGAGGCAAGAAAGAGTAATACGATGGAGAAAATGCAGGAAAACGAGATTGATTTTCCATTTTTCCTCTATCCTAACAATCACGATGATGGAGACTTCGAAGTTTTACTCGAAACTCTAGCGAGAAAGGATATTCACAACAAATGGTGGGACTGTTTTGCCGATTACGAAACCTGCGTTTCAGGAATACGCGACGAATCTGGTGAACCAAGATACTTCATTCCCAACCGCAAAGCCAAGCTCCACACCTATATCAGTTCTCAACGACTGAACAATGCCTCAAGAAAAAAGCTCGGTTCCGGCCAATGGTTATTTGACAATCCTGATTACTGGGATTTCTCACGGCCTGAACTTGAGCCACTTGTTGAATTTTTGAAGGAGAACTTGGAATAGTGGCGGATTCGCTCAAAAACGGAAAAATTAAACAACAATTCCTTAAATATGAGCAATTTAGTGAGACTCATTATTACAGTAATTTCAGTATCTGGAAAGTCCATTGTTGGTCCTTAATTTTATCATCCGCGTACAACAAACAGATCGCGAACATGACATACAAGTAACATCGCAAGCATAACAAGCGATAGAAGAGTAAGATAACATGCTGGCAGACTGAACTACTTGGCAAAATACAAGGTTATAGACTACATGGACCAAAACAAGGACTACTGCAATAAGAATGGAACACAGGCATTTTTTTCGTAAAAAGAGGACGTTCGTATGGGAGGAAAAAGACCTTGTCCGAAAGGATCTTGACAGAGTGAGGACGACTGCGATGGAAGGCTCGTTCGGGACACAGAAAGAACACTACGGTCTCCGGAGGATCAAGGCCAGGACGAAGAGGACGGAAATCCTTTACATCTTCTTCAGCATTCACACGGCAAACGTGGCGCAGTTGGCGGATAGGATAGCGCAAGGAGCGCGTTTAGCGGCTGCTTGACACGGAAACTTGCAGTCAATGCGGAACTCTTGTGGGGGGAACTGTATCCTCTCCATAAAATACAGACAAAAAATCTGGTCTAAACGACCGAAAATAGATATAAAATAGATATAAAATTGAAATTTTAATGAGTCGGAAGCAGAAATTGAAGGGATTGGTCGCTGCTTCGCTCAGAGTGAAAACATTAAACGACAATCACTAATTAAATGATTAATTTGAATCAGTAGTTGAAAATTAAGAAAATGAACGCGATGGCAAGTTTGCTAAGCGTATGTATAAGCAGTCCAGCAGTAGACCGGCACTTTTGAGTTCTTTGAATTTTTGTGTTGTCGATAAGCCAGCTGAAGAACGCTTCGGCCGATTCTCTGACGGAGGATACTGCCGCGGAAAAGAGATCTTCAGCAGCCTTGTTTCTCTGTTTATCTTCCACAGTCGCACCTTTGACGGCCTTGACAAGAGTGAGCAACTCATTGCTTTGTATACTCTTTCTCCATTCCAAAAAGGATTGTCTCGATATATCTTGTCAGCTAAGATCGTCTTTCCCGCAATTGCGGAAACGCATTCTCGTTTGAATACGGATAGGTCGTTTTACTATGCGAAAGATAGGACAATCTAATATGAGAAAGGAAGATTCCCTTTCCGCCTGTATCCGACAAAATGCAACTTGAAGCCGTGATATTATTGATTCCTGGTTGATCAATAGCCTTTGTCCGCAGTCTCACCAATCGCCTTTCCATTGCGGTTGCGTCCACAGCAGGTCATGATAGGCCTGGAATTAACGATTAGCGTGTCCTCGTCACAGTCCTCCGATTTATACGAGACTGTCATTGAGCAGTTCTTCAATTGCGCCGGATATCCTGTTTAGACGATAAACGAATGTCTGGTAGGACACCAGTCAAGCAGGTCCTCTTTTGCGAATTTATGTATTTCCTTGAGTCGCGTGAAGTGCTGTTCGCTGCCGACAAACAAGTAAACCGTCAAAATTTCCTAATCGATGAATACAGGAATCGAATTATTGCTGTATCTTTGGTAATAATAATTCTGGTTTTCATCGTATTGCTTACAAACGTACATGTAGATTTTGATAAGTTTTAGATCCTTGTCCATGGAAATCATAACGAGCAAAAATTGGGGGGGGATTTTTTATATTTAAGGTACTTGTTTTTAGAGACTTTTGCAGATATATTATCCTTTAATTTTCAATTATTTACAACCTTTTTCGAGACCTTTTTTTGGCCTCGGTTTAACTTTAAAATCACGGCATTTCAACTGCTGATTGGAATGAGCAAGATAATTTAAAAAAATAGAAAGCCATAAATTCTAAGCAACTATTCAAACATGGTCCGTATTCTAATAATATCAGATATACATCTTTGGTCGCTTCCAAACGAACATGATCAATTCTATCCAATAAGAAAAAAATTATTGGAGGACATTAAAGATTACACTGCTGCAAAAGGTCAGATTAGTCATATCCTTATAAGTGGCGATATAGCCGCAAAGGGTGCTAACGATGAGTATAAACAAGCCACACAATTCATCAATGAGCTTTGTAAAAAAGCGGATTGTCCAGAACATGAGGTTTATTTGATACCAGGCAATCATGACAAGGACTTTGGAACAGCACAAAGTGGAATAAGGCACTTGATACATGCAGGAATGAGTTCAGAAACGTCAAATATAGATGCAGACGATCAATGGTATGACATACTACGAAATGATACAAAGTCAGCTCAATTAGTATATGCACCATTTAAGGCCTACCATTCATTTGCTTCATCTTATGATAGCGTAGAACCACTCATGGCAAAATGCTTGGATGGTATGGATGAACAATATGACCCTAAAAAGCATAAGATGTTTATAGAATATCAACTTTCTAATATTGGTGCTTACCATATCAATCTATACGGCATGAATACAGCATTGATATCTGATTGGTATGATGTTGATGACAATGACAAAGGACATAAATTGTTCCTTCCCAAGTTAGCTTATAATATAGACGTACCGCAGGAAGGTCAAATAAACATTTTGATGATGCACCATCCATTGAATCGTGTGAAAAACGGAATGGAAATACAGAAGACTCTGGATAAGAAATTCCAAATACAAATATACGGACATCTACACAGGCCTGCGTCTGATGATAATGGTGCTATACATATTCTTTCTGGAGCATTTCAGCCCCCGTATGGAGGGAAAGAATCAGAATATTTCTCTGTATACAACATCCTTGAATTAGAAGTGAAAGATGACATTAACGATGATACGCTTAATGCCAGATTGTATGTTGAGAAATATAATAAGGAGACGTTTGAACATTTGAACGAAGAAAGCAAGACTTTCGAAGTCAAATTGAAAAAGAATCATGAAAACAGATGGCTCAATAAACAAAACCTGGAAGATATGGAAGTAGATAAATTACCAGAAGGCATCACAAAACGTGAAGTCAGATATAGATTTATCCAGAGTCCGAAAGCGACACAAATAATGAAAGAGTTCGACATGTATGACAAGAACAAATCACTCAGTGCTAATTCTGTATTTTTCCTAAATGCTTTAGAGGAACAAAATAGATTAGTAGAGCTTTGGGAGAAACTATCTAAATAATAAGTGATGGACAAACTAAAGAGATTTTTAGAAGGATCAGTTGTGATTCCTTATAGCGATAATATACTTGAAGCTATTGGTACGGCTTGTCATTCTTACAATAAAGACGAGGATATTAATAGATTCGAGTTGTTTGAAAATATGGTGGAATGTTTCCTTACAGGTAAGGATGATAAAAACTTCCATGCTGTCCTAAATGATTCTGTCGAAAATGAAGGTACTTTAACAGTTCTTCCTAATGTTGTCGTGCAACGTATAGCAGGATACAAGTCTTATATAATGGTAATGGAAGCTGACAGCGAAGAAGACAGTTCTATTATGTCAACAATTTTCATGAATTACATCCTGTTGGTAAAAAAACGTCTAAATAACATACCATGCAGTGATTTGATTATTGAAATATACAATAAGCATCTCTCTTGTTATATCAAGGAAAATGATAAATTAAGAAACCTAAATGATACTGGACTTATAAAAACAATAGCAGAAGCCGAGGAGCCAATTGCTATATTAAATGAAAAGGAAGATGAAACCAACATTAATAAGCAATTATTGGTACTTGCAAAATCAGCTGCCTTTTATCAGTATGATAAAATATTTAATGGGAATGATGTAAAAAACATAGGAGACCCATTCGCAAGAATATTTGTGGCTCTCTGTAAAATGGTTCATGAAACGTCATATAGCTATTATGATTATCCTTTCTATTTAAAATCAATGGAATTATTGAGTAATGATGAATGCAAAAGCAGAAAATCTATAGGAAAAATAATAGATAGCATACAATCATATGCTGACGAATGGCCAGAATCTCTCAATTCAAATTCATCGTTGCTTTTGCGCTTGATAAAAAATGAGAACAGAGAATCAATATTAACGATGTTAACGACACAGTTAGGCATTAAAGAATTCACTGTGTATTTGTATTACGAGTTAATGGTTGAAGAAATTTTAAATCTGATGTATGACGATGGAGAGTAACTTGGATTTACTACAAAATAATGTAGAAAAACATAGAGAGGCAGCAGCTGTCCCACAGACCACTGTACAAAACGACAATAGTGTGTTTATTGGTGAAGCTTTAAACGATGATGAGAAGCTAAACCTACTGATGACGGACACCAAACCCTACATTACAATTTTAGTAGGATTTGAAGGATATGGCAAAACATCTTTTGTCGCAACATGTTATCATATTATGCTTACAGATGGCGGTATAGGAGAATATAAATTCTGCGATTCGGACACGTTAGTCGGCTTGGAACGAAGATCCTTCTTGCGCCGTCTTAATGCTGCCACGGAAAGTATACCATCATCTACCAAACGTACAATCCGTGGAGAGGCACATTTGCTTACATTTCATCTTTCCAAAGATGGAAATGAGAAAATCACAATATTCTCAGATCATTCGGGAGAAGACTACCGTACATATGCAAACTATAAAGATGAAATTAAGAATGATGTATTGATTCAGAATGCTGATAGAATACTCTTTTTTGTTGATATTCCGTCATTGTTAGATACCAGATTCTTGCGTATGATGCAAGATTATAAAAACTTGCTTTCTAACATGAAGTCAGCTGACATCTTTAGACCGCAAACAAAAATTACGCTTCTTTTCAATAAAATAGATATTATAAACGATGATGCCACAAAGGAAAGATATGAAGAAAAGAAAAAGGTTCTGATACCCATTTTTAGGGCTAAAATAGGAATAAACGAAATAGAAACAATAGAATTGACATCCAATAATATAGATAAATCTGACGATTTGAAGTCGCTTTTACAAGACATTGCCAAAAGCGATAGTATACAAACATGGATAGACAATAATGAATCCGACTTAGATTGGGTGAAAAAATTTATTAAAGAGCAATAATATGTCAAAATGTTTGATAGCAGGTCTTCCATCTGCGGGAAAGACAACATATATAGCAGCACTTAGTTATCTCCTCCATAACCCTATTGACGAGCAGATGCTCCGTTTTAATAATTTACCGGATGACATATCGTTAATAAATCGATTACAGCAACCATGGCTTGAACAGAAAATCGTAGATCGTACGTCCCGTGGCAAAGTAACAGATCTTCAATTTAATCTGAAACGAATATCTGATAAAAAGGTCATGAATGTAAATATACCAGATATTGCAGGAGAGGACTTCACATCAATATTGGAAAAACAATGTGAAACAATAAATTCTTGGAATGAAAAGCCAGACTCTCTATTGTTTTTCATCAAGAAAGTTCCAACGCTTGTGCTTACAGAGTCATTTAATGACATCGAAGATGGTTCCAGTGCAAAAACAAAAGCACCCAATTTCACAACACAGCACATTTATGAAGGAACGCAAAATGTTCTTCTCATTAAGGAATTGCGCAGACTATTTCCTTGGAAACGTATCGCTATCGGTTTGACCTCTTGGGATTTACACAATAGCGAGGAAAAGCCTTGTGAGTATCTACGAAACGAATGTCCATTTCTGAGTAATTTTATCAACCAGTATTTTCCAGAAGCATACATCTTTGGTGTTAGTGCTCAAGGATGGGAATACGATGAAAAGATGGATATTGATGAATGCATGAATAAAACAATGGAAGGTAAACGTTCGTATATAATAGACCCCAATGGTAAAAAATCATATGATATAACACTTCCGTTAAACTATCTCATTTCGTAGTATGAAAGTTCATCAGACTCTCCACGGATATAATCAAGGGCATAACCTATTGTATTCTTCAATAAATCTGCCATATGAAGATGAAGATTATATGAAGAAGCAAAGCGATTGGACAGAATATGTCGATGATGATGAAGACTCTTCTTACATCAAAGCATATATTTTGCCTAAAAGTCATTTATATGTAATATCTAAATCATGGTATGCATATGAAATGAGCAGACCTGGATGCGTGTGGACTCATTCATTGATTATTAATCTTGATGATATAACAATAGACTTTGACTTCCGGTCTTTGCTGAATTATTTTAACAGGCCGAAAGACAAAATGGACTCCTATGATGAGATATTGGATATTGTAAGTTCTGAAAAAGACATAGCACCACATGCACTGGACTTCTTTACGTTAAATGAAATAGCCTATTTGTATTTTTTATTACTTACTAATAAAAGAAGTACATTTCAGATTGAAGAAAAGTCATACATATATCAGTATTTACTATTGTCATTGCTCCAATTCCTACCCTTAGACGTTGTTGCAGATTCAAATCTATGTAGTGGAACTACGATAATTGCCAATGTTAACTCTGACATAAACATCTCGTTTTCCAATAATATCAATCAAAGATTACATGATGTCACGTTAGAAGGTGTGTCTTTCTCAAAATCAGAGAATATTGGTTTGCTTTATTTTGCTGATGCGATAAAAAAACAAGAAAATAAGGTGGCAAGCGTTTTGCGAGCATATTCCAATGAAATAGGTGTTAAGACAGAAAGACTATTAATATTTGGTAATCTACTGTATGGCTTGGAAAAACCAAATGATATAACATATAATAGTATTTTAGAAAATCTTGTATTCGCATTTCCTGATAAAAATGATGGAGTAAGAATAAAACAAGCTTTTTTGTCCCAAAAGGTTATCGAACTTTATACATCAATGGATAAATTTTATACGGATTTATGTGTGAATTCGTATGAAAAATCTATCGACTTTCTTTCATTGCATCCTTATGAAGAAGTAGATAAATCCATTAGAACTGACATTGATATCTTAGAAGCCTTCCTAAACAATATTCTGAGTTCTGATATGATTAGCACATACGGCAATGGATTGCTAAAGTATGAAGCACAAAATTTGAGTATAGAATGGCAAAAAATCTTATATGAAAGAAATTGGAACTTATTCCAATCACTTTTGAACTTCGATCCTTCGTGGTTATACAATAAGTATTGGCTTGAAGGTTCTCAGTCAAAAATAGACACATTGCTTACTGTCTTTGAAAGATTAGAACTATCGAAATTCAGTAATTGGCAATTATTACTAAATATACTATTAAAATCAAACAGAATACAAGTAAGTACGATAATAAAAAATGCACTTATTAAATATCATCCTAATGCAGTTGTAGATGTTCTACAATATATTCAAAATGGAAATAGTCCAACCGATTTATGCTATACAATTTGTGAGAGCAAGAAGCAATTAATGGTTCAATGGATTAAAGAACAAGTGTCATTTTCTTATGAAGTTGTGGTATTTATCACACGTATAATGCCTCCAAATTCGAAAGAAGCCAAGGACTGTGGCAGTCTTCCATGGTATAAGATAACGACACAGATGGCAGGAAACTCCAACGCTTGGATATATACCTATTTATATCAGTTGTCGTTCAATTGGCTGGACTCTACGGCAATAAAAATATTAAAGACATCATTTTGGCAAATATATCAGATGTTTGAAAATAACAGTATGTGCAAATCAAATATGATAAGTTTGTCATCATATCTGGAAGAATTACCGCCATGGCAATGGTGGGATAATTGTAAAAAACTGCGTAAAGGGCTTGTTAAAACAATGAAAAAGAAAGGGTATAATAGACAAGACTTGAATAATTTTACTCCATCCGAGGATTTGAACAAGACACTATTAAAATTGTGGGACAAATAGATTAATTCTAAACAATAATTCAAAATAATATATGCGCAATCTTAGTATCAATACTTTGGTGAAAATTTACCGCTTGAAAATTTAAACATTAGAAGCCGAGTGAACGGTTCCTCTATATAAAAGGTAAGCATTCGGTGAACCCCGTCTTTTTCGCTTAACTCCTCTGGGGTAACTTTGCGGTTCATAAATAAGGAACCGTATGGAAACGATAGACACATTTAGGCCGAAATATCAGGCCTTCCTTGAGAGCAACATGTCCGCCCGTGCCTTCTGCGGGCAGATAGGGATGAAAGAAAGCCACTTCTATTACTGGCAGGCCAAGATTCGCAAGGAAGCGGCGCACCGGAACGGTGAGTTCCTTCCAGTGAGCATCAACAACCATGCGGGGAAGGTCGTCCTCCCCGGCAGACAAGGGATGAACTCGATGAAAATGGCTCATCCCGTTTGCGAGGTCGTCTTTGCGTGACTGTCCGCCTGTCCGGAGAGATCTCCGCACAGACGCTTGGCCAGCTGATAACGATAGGGCGATAGCTGATATTCAGCCTGACGTATACCAACAGGTTCTTCCTGTATCTGCATCCGACGGACATGCGGAAGAGTTTCTACACGCTGAGCGGCATCGTCACAAACCAGATGGGTCTCGACGTACAGGACGGCGACGCGTTCATCTTCATCAACAAGCCGTGCACGAGCATGAAGATCCTTCATGTGGAATACGGAGGTCTGGTCATATATCATCTGAAGTTGGAACGCGGCTTCATACATCTTCCTGACATGTCCTCGTGGGAAGAGAGGCAGTCCGCAAGGACGACATCGAAAGGACAATCAGATGCGCAGCTGCTCCTCAGCCCCAAATCGCCAAAAGCTATGAGGGTTCAATCCTCCTGGCCAACCTGGTGGTGGGCAAATATGTTGACAGCCTTCCGTTCTACAGGCAGATAGAGATGATGAAGCGTCTCGGGATGGACATCCCTCCGGCCACCGTGAGCGACTGGTTCAAGGATGTCGCTCACCTGCTGAGGCCTCTCTATTACCGAATACGTGACATAGAGATGGATACTGACTACATTCAGGCCGATGAAACGACGGTGCCGATAGTTGACAACGAGAAGCACAGGACGGTCAAGGGTTACCTCTGACAGATATGCGCTGTGACACAGAAACTGCTTTCCTTCCATTACGACAAAGGCTCGCGGTCAAAGGACGTGGCTCTGGGGTTGTTCGCACACTTCAGGGGCGCGCTCCAGACGGACGGCTATGCCATGTACGACTATTATGAAGGCAAGGATGGGGTCCTGTGCCTTAACTGCTGGGCCCATACATGACTCTTACATTTTGGTATCAGTTACGGTATTATATGGTGGTACTTCAAGTAGAGAAAATGTACCAATATATATATCAGAGTGTGAAAAACGACTAACTGATGCAACAACTCTATTCCCTATAAATCGTGAAGGAGCGTACTATCTTAAATCATACCCATGGCTGAAAAATATTGCTGATTATATTTTCGTATTGGGATTTCCATTCGGATATATTGTTCTTTGCGTTACAAAAATCGTAAATGAATGGGACTGGACAACCCCACTAAAGTATGTAGATATAATCGTTTTGTGTCTAATAATCTTTTTTTCTGTTGTATATTTCAAATCGGAAGTTACACGAAGAGTATTGGGATAAAGAAATTTATAACATCTCATTTTTTAAAAGATTGATAGGCTATTTTGGTATAAAGATTTTTTGAATAAAAGAAACTAAATCAAACAAAAAAAATATGCGTGATTTTAAAGACATTAAAGTTGCATTAGCTGGTACTGGCTACGTGGGACTGAGTTAGCAACATTGCTATCTCTATATCATCATGTAACAGCAGTAGATGTAATCCCCGAAAAGGTAGAGAAACTAAATAGGGACTGTCGTGAAATGCCGAAAAAAGTTTTCGACTTTTCTAACGAGTTGATTGATAAAGTGATAGAAATTTCGTAACTTTGAAAAAGGGAAAAAGAATTCCCCCAACCACCGTCGAAAGTGAGAAATTGGGGGGAATCGCAAAATTAATCTGCATGTCAAAAGTACGAAATTTTTCTGAAATAG